>Ga0210400_10001837_pt1 | contig 20624 bp, 17 predicted proteins | sample IncBWH26MmetaG_FD_155456 | JGI IMG/M metagenome (GOLD analysis project Ga0210400, IMG submission 155456) | Forest soil microbial communities from Barre Woods Harvard Forest LTER site, Petersham, Massachusetts, United States - Inc-BW-H-26-M | ecosystem: Environmental > Terrestrial > Soil >...
GTAGAACCGTCTCTCCCGGCACGGGCACTCCGGCATTCTCCAGCAACAGCGCCGCCGCCACGGCCCAATAGCCGTAGTGCACCACCGCATTCCGCAAAAAGTCGAGAATGGAGTGGGTCATGATTTCAGTTTGATTTAAGAAAACTGTGGGTGCCCCATTTCTCGCGTCCTATGCGAGAAGTGGGAAAGTTAAGTCAGAAACTCAATCAGCGCCCGGTTGAACTCTTCCGGACACTCCTCATACGGCAAGTGTCCCACCCCCGGAAACACCACCGTCTGCACTTTCGCAAAATGCCGCGCCAGCGGCTCCATCGACGAAACATAGACCGCCGGATCCTTGCTTCCCCACATCAGCAGCGTCGGAATCGCCGCCAACTTCGGCAGCAGCGACTCCAGTTCCCGAAGATCGTCACTCCAGGTACTGACAATACTCAACCCATGTTCGAACAATCCCGGAATCGCCAGCGGCGCTTTATAGCCCTCGAGAGTCCCGGGAGGAATCTTATCGCGGTCGCCGTAGAGGCGCCCGTGCCAGTAAGAATACATAAAATCCATGCGGCTGATCCCCATGACGGCACGAAACATGGTCGCGCCAACACCGGTGCCGAGAAATGGCGCCAGCCATTTCCCATGCGAAGAGTAAGGATTCACCGGGCACGCCAGCACCAACCGCCGCACCCGTGGCGCGGAGTTGCTTGCACCGATGCATTCCGCAGCCATCGCCATGGCCACCGGCCCGCCTCGCGACGTCCCCAACAAATCGAATGACGTGAGCCCCAGCTTTTCCGCGAAGCGCACCATCCGCAGCGCCGTCCCGCGCATCGAATGGTCGATTCCGCGCGGCCGGTCAGAGAATCCCGCCCCCAGCATATCCGGTGCATACACGGTCGCATAAGGCGCCAGCGCCGGGAGCGTGTATCTCCAGGAAAACGAATACCCCAGCAGCCCATGCAACAGAACCAACGCCGGCCCCGCCCCCGCCCGCAAGTACCGCATCCGCGCCCCATCCAAATCCATCCAGCACTCTTCCACGCCCGCATCCGTGGAAGGGACAGGGTAAGTAACAGCGCCCGCCGGAATTTCCTGAATCTCACTCATCGTCATCGCAATCGCAAAAAATCTTCCGGCACTGAGGACAACTCTTTCACCCCAGCTAGATTCCTACTTAAGTGAAATAACGCCTCTGTCGCTTCACTTGGGGAGCTTCGGCTCCCCGTTTTTATTTCGGCTTCCGGCTCTCGGCTGCCGGCTTCCGGTGCCATAGTCTGGGACGTTTGATTTCTCACTCAGCCACGACTCTAACCCGCACGCTCGCATCGCCGGAAGCCGCCTACGCTGCCTTCCGCTTCTTCCCCAACAATTTCTTCAACACCCGAATCCCCTTGTCCACATGCTTCTCTTCCATCAAGAACGGAGGCAGGAACCGCACCACCGTATCCTGCGTGCTGTTGAACAGCACGCCCTCGGCCAGCGCCGCATCCACAATCGGACGCGCCGGAATCTCCAGCTGAATCCCCTGGATGAATCCCCGTCCGCGCACTCCCGTCGCGGCCGCGCGTTTCTCCACCAGCCCCTTCAGTTCCTGCTGCAAGTACGCCCCAACTTTGTTGACGTTCTCCAGCAGCTTCTCTTCTTCGACGATCGCCAGGAATTCCAGCGCGACGCGACACGCCAACGGACCTCCGCCAAAAGTTGTGCCATGCTGCCCCGGCGAAATCGCGGTCGCAAATTCTTCCTTCGCGATGAACGCCCCCAACGGCAGCCCCGCCGCAATCGGCTTAGCAATCGCCACAATATCCGGAGTCACTCCAAAACTCTGAAACGCAAAAATCGTCCCCGTGCGCCCCAGTCCGCATTGAATCTCGTCAAAGATCAACGCTACCCGATGCCGGTCCGCCAACGCCCGGCACTCGCGCAAAAACTCCACCGAGCATTCATAAATTCCGCCTTCGCCAAAAATCGGTTCCAGCACAATCGCACAGGTGTTGTCGCTGATCGCCGCCCGCAACCCTTGCAGATCGTTCTGCTTCACGAACGTCACATCTTCGAGCAGCGGTTCAAATCCCTTGCGATGCTTGTCCTGCCCGGTCAGCGACAATGCTCCGAAAGTCCGCCCGTGATACGACCCCTCCAGCGCCACCAGCCGGCTCTTTGATTCGCCGCCCGCACGATGTCCCGCCAGCCGCGCCAGCTTGATTGCGCCCTCGATCGCCTCGGTTCCGCTGTTAGAAAAGAACGCGCGGTTGAGTCCCGATAGCCCGCACAACTTCTCCGCCAGCGGCCCCTGATATTCGTGGTAGTAAAGATTCGATACATGCACAATCTTCGCCGCCTGCTCGCGAATCGCCTTCACGATCCGCGGATGCGCGTGCCCCAGCGCATTCACCCCCAGCCCCGAGACGAAATCGAGATACTTTTTCTCCTCGATGTCCCAAAGAAACACACCCTTGCCCCGAGTCAGCACGACCGGATACCGGTTATAAGTCTGCAGCAGAAACTGCCGCTCCCGTTCAGCGATTTGTTCAAAGGTATTCATAGGAATGAGATGATTTTACCGGAAGGCGCGGTTCGCAGCAGGGCAGCTCTGTGCACTGTTTGAGCGAGTAGGTGCGCGTTCTTCGTAGAATCGTGATGCCATGGCCATTGACGGAGTCTCAATTGACGGCGCACTCGGGGATGACGGGCGGGGCGGCGGTCGATGACGCGCCCTTGCTTTCGTCCATCTTCCGAATAATGTCGCTCGTTGTGTTTCCCTCAGTGTGCTTGTCGGGATAATGCCGGATGTAGTCGAAAATATCTTCTTGCCGTACCTCGACAACCTGCCCGGCGTACAGGCCGGAAATGAAGGACGGTTCGTTGTCTAGAAGCCCTTTGATCTTATCGTCCTTCCACGTCGTAACCTCAACCCACATCCATTCGGTGCCGCCATCGGGTGTTCGGAATGGCGCTTTGAGGTCTATAAACTCTCCCGGCTGCAAACCGGCAGCGAACACCTTCTGCAGTTCCGGCAATTTCGCCTTGGCTCTGGCGCTGGCCGCGAGCAACTCTTCATTGTGTTGCACTTTGACAAGGGCATCCTCCGATCCGAAGAAGGAAGACATCATCGAGTCCTGTTTCGCATGCAGATCGTTCCCAGGATAATTCTCCGGTGTAAGCTCGATCAGGCGGTTCTTGGGATCTCCCTCCTCCCACTTGCCCTTCTTTAAGGTTAGGCAAGCGACTCCTGCGGCATTATTTTTCAAGAATTTCACTTGATTGTCTCTCACAGTGGAATTCTTAATTGCCCGGAGTTCCAGTCGGAACTCTCCGGCCTTCTTGAGGGTTCCGCGCTCGGCCATGGACTGACAGAAAAGATTAATGAGATTTCCAACCTGATTGTTCGACGACCAAGTCGAGTCCTCGATCACGACATCCGGGAGCCCCAGCTTCGCCATGCCTAGTGTGATCGCTCGTACGTATTCACCGTTGTTGTAAGCGTGGACCACGGTCTGGCTCGATACATCGGGAACTCCAGCAGGCCATGAAGCTATCCGTTTCTCGTGCCAAGTGTTGGGAGAGAAGATCTCTCGTGTCTCCTCATCCCAGACCAGGCCTCCGGTTCTGCGGGCAATCTCTTCGACCAGTTGGTTGGCCGAACGCAGGGCCGTCCAAACCTGCTCCTTAGGATCACCAAAGTCCAGGACCAAGGCCCCCTCGGAATTTTGCAGTGCCAGCGCTTGTTCTTTGCTAATGCCCCGTCCGAAGTACTGAAGAGAGTTCATGTCTGGGGGTGCATATTCTTTCTGCACATTCTTCGGGACACGAGCGCGAATCGACATCGCCTTTGGCGGTTCAGGAATCTCGTCTACCAACTTCAGTTCAGCATATTTCGTAGCGAGCAACTCATGAAGGACCCTCAACGGGTCTTTCGGGCGCGAGGGCGAGGGCAATATGAAGACTGCGTACTGGAAGTGAATCGAGTCCGCTATCAATGAGCCAGCCGCGACCAGGTTGCCGCTGGACTTTCGAGAGCGGCCACAGGAGCTCATAAATAGCAGGAGCGTAATGGCCAGGAAAGTAAACCGGGCGGCCCGCGTTCTTCGGCTCGAGTTCATTTCAGAGAATCAGTCTACAAGGAATTCGGGGCCCGCCAGGGCCATTTCCTTTGGTCCCCCCAATCATTACCTACCGCGAGGCGAACGTCCTCTGGCAGTTCGTTCTCCGCCCCAGGCGCGCGCCACCGGTCCCGCTGAAGCCAAAGCTCTCACTATCTAGGCCGCGCTCGACGCAACGCCCGAGAATCCAACCCCGATTGACCGGGCAGGCAGCGCGCCGTTACGATGTTTGGCCACCACGCAAACTAACCGGTTATGCCCACAGTCAATGAGTTCTGGAACGTTGCAGCCCAAGTCGCTGCCGAGCGCGGTGGCCTGGTGGTTGGATTCGCGAAGGACTCCAAGCAACCCGAACTCGGCTCCGCGCTCGACAACGTATTCGGCTTTGCCACGCAGGCGCCGGTCAGGGTTATCAGCCTCTCGGATTGGGCGGATTGGGTGGAGCAGGTGGAAGTGTTTTATCGCCTGCGTCCCGGCTGGGGTCGAGGCAAGCGCGGCGAAGCCGGCGCCAATTACTATCGCGTGAAGTTCGAAGCAAAGTTCGAATCAGGGTTCGAATCAAAGTTCGAAACGAAGTTCGACGAATTCGACGCGCCCGTCAGTTTCCGGGCAAGCACCGCCCCCAACGCGAACCCCTCCTTCTCCGCCAACGCCATCCCATCCTTCGCCGGATATGCCGAGCCGCTGACCGGGTTTCAAGGCATGCCGTTCTGGATTCGTCTTGTCGCTCGCGTGATCGACCTGATGGTTCACTATGTCGCTGGGTTCGTGGCCGGAATGCTGTTCGCTTTGCTTTTGGCCATTGCTGCTGGAGGTCGACCCCCGGCCTGGATTCTGCAACGGATCTCACAACACAGCATGATTAGCACGGCTGCCGCGATCCTGGGCTGGATCGTCTTCCATGTGATCTGCACCAGCGTCCACGGAAGCACGCCCGGCAAACTTCTGCTCTCAATGCAGGTCATTCAGGACGACGGCTCGCCCTGCCGCCCCACATCAGCCATCCTGCGGGAACTCTGCTTTTTTGTGGATGCGATGGTCTTCGGACTCGTCGCCTACTTCGTGATGCGCCGCGATCCGCAACAAAAGCGTCTCGGCGACGGCTGGGCCGACACCATCGTTTGCAAGCGCGGCGAAGTGCCAGCCGCCAGCAAGCAGGCCGGCACGCGATTCGCCCTGGCGCTTGTACTCGCCATCGCCGCCGACATCGCGTTGCTGATGATCGGCTGGTTGATCCAGATAAATTCCTGAAGCGAACACGGCGCGTCACTGATCGCGAAGCATGATCGCGAGGCATGATCGCGAGGCATGATCGCGAGCTATTAGCGCGCGCTCTTTACTCGTACCGAAGCGCCGTCATTGGATCGACCTTGACCGCCCTCCGCGCCGGCCCGGAGCAGGCAATCGCAGCGACCACGCTCAACAGAGCAGTCACCACCAGCAGCACGAGTGGGTCGCGCGAACTGCCCTCCGCCCAGCGCGCCAGAACTTTATTGAGCGCCAGCGTCAGGACAATCCCGACCGCGATCCCGCTACCCACGCTCGTTACGGTCGAGGCGAACACGATCCGCAATACGTGCACACGCTGCGCGCCAAGCGCCATACGAATGCCAAACTCGTTGGTGCGCTGCGCGACCGAATAGGAAACAACGCTGTACAGCCCGACCGCCGCCAGGGCCAGCGCCAGTAAAGCAAATGCCCCGAACAACCACGCCACCAGTTGTTCCTGCTGGTATTCCTGCTGGCCCGTGATCCAGTGGTCGAGATCTTCGACATTCCCGCTGATCTGTTGCTCGGGATCGATGGAGTTTACTTGCTGTCCCACGGCATGCAGCAGGGACAGCGGCTTCATTTCCGACCGCACCAGAATCTGCGTCCATACCCGCATCGACAGCGTGTAGGGCACGAACACCTCGGGCAGGATCGGATTTCTCAACCCATCATCGCGCTTGTCGGCAACGATGCCCACAATCTGCAGCCAGGTGTCGGAACCCGTCGCAGTCGTGACGTATGGCGGCGCGTCCTTCGCGTCCGGAACTCGCAGAGAGTGCTGTAATGCATCGCCATTCGGAAAGTAGAGTTTCGCCATCGTCTGATTGATGACGGCTACATGCGCCGCATTGTGATTTTCCGTTTCGTCCCAAATTCTTCCCTGCGCCAGCGGAATTCGCAGGATCGGAAAATATCCCTGGCTTACAAAGTTGACGCGGATTTTCTGCCCGTCGCGCTGCGCCCTGCCGAGAATCTCGACACTGGTCTGCCACCCATTCGACGGAGGCGTTGCATTGCTTGAGATCGCGGCCATGGTTACGCCGGGAACCGTGGCCGCCTTACTCCGCAACTGCTCGAAGTACGCCTTGCGCGCCTCCCAGGTCGGATACGCGCCGTCATGCACCGGGATTCCCACCGACATCACATTGTGCGGGTCATAGCCGAGGGGGGTGTGGATGAGGCGCAGAAATCCCTCCATCGCCGCACCCGCTCCGGCCAACATCACCAGCGTCAGCGAGACCTGCGCGGCGGTCAGAATGCCGTGGGTCGTCCGCCCGTGCACTACGCCCGCAATCTTGCGCGTACTGGACTGCATCACCTGGCTGACCTCGGGCCGCGAAAGCTGCAATGCCGGCCACAGGCCGAACAGAATCCCGGTAAACAGGGCAACCCCCACGCTGAAGGCCAGGACCGGCACATTAATTTGGATCGACGCCTCATGCGGGAAGGAATACTTCGGCAGCAACTCAACGATGAGGGCGAGTGCCCGGTACGCCAGCAGCACGCCCAGCGCCGCCCCGGTCAACGAAAGCAGCAACGACTCGGTCAGCAGTTGGCGAATGATGCGGCCCCGGCTCGCGCCAATCGCCGTGCGCACCGCGAATTCATGTTGCCGCGCCGTACCCCGCGCCAGCAGCAGGATCGACACGTTTCCGCACCCGATCACGAGCAGCAGCGCCACTGCGGTGAATAGCAGATACAGCGTTCCACCCAGGTCGTGAACAAACTGTTCATTCAGCCCAACCACGTGCAGCCGGAAATGATCCGAAGGAAAATTCTTGGGCGTTTCCTTGGCGAACTGCTCGATCATCGGTTGCAAAGCGGCGTTGGCAGCTTCGTGGGTCACGCCCGGTTTCAGCCGAACCCCGACGTAGAAGGCCTTTGTGGGATCCTGCGTCACTTTTTCCGGGAGGTAGACATCGCCATCCCCCCAGGTAAAACGTGGGCCGGCCACCCCTACGATGGTGTAATTCTTGCGGACAAGTTGCAGGTTCTGGCCCAACACCGCCGGGTCCCCGTTGAAATGACGCTGCCAGAATTTGTAGCTCAGCACTGCGACCGGCTGCGGCTCCTGGCCATCGATCGCGTCGGAAGGAATCAATCCCCGCCCCAGCGCGGGCGGAACCCCCAGAAAAGTGAAGCCGTTGGAGGTCAGGTAGACGCCTTGCACATCCTCTGGCAGATCTTTCCCGGTCACGGTGAGGTTCCAATCATCCTCCATGAATGCGTCCTCGACGACCGGCGACTTCCGAATCTGCTGCCACTGCGCGCCAGTCAGCCCAAAACCTCGCGGCTGCTGCGAATCGTCGAGCAACCGCATGTGGATCATGCGGTCGGAGGCGGCGTACGGATAGGGATTCATCAGGATCGCGTAGACCACACTGAAAACCGCCGTGGTCGCGCCAATGCCCAGCGCCAGCGAGACGACTGCGGTCAGCGTGAATCCTGGACTTTTGAACAGTTGCCGGAGGCTGAAGCGGAAGTCCTGTAGCAAGGTCTGCATGCACGTGTCCCTCAGACGGATGGACGGAACAGTCGCACATCGGTCACCAACTTCGACCGTGGATAAGGCATTTAACTTTCAATGGAAACAGTTTGTGCCGGAGGGTTTGTTGTGTCCGGCATTGCCTCATCGTATCCGCGAGCGGACGCACTCCACAGTTCCGTTACCAGTGTCAGTACAGACCCGGCTGCCCCTCAGGCCGCGTCTTCCATCGCCGGTGCACCCACAGCCACTGCTCCGGATACTTCCGCACATAATCCTCAATTACCTTAGTAAACATCTGCGTATTGGCGGCAATGTCGGCCTCCAGATGGCCGGTACGCAACAACTCAAGCGCCGGATCAAACCGCAGCCGGTACTTCCCCAGCTCCTCATCCCAAATCGTGAACGTCGGCACCACCGCCGCGTCGGTGCGCAGAGCGATGCGCGCCATCCCGCTCGCCGTGCATGCCGGGATGCCAAAGAAATTCACAAAGATCCCCTGCGGCGGCGTCATATTCGTATCAATCAGCATTCCCACGACTTCGCCCTTCTTCATCGCCGACAGCAATCCGCGCACGAATTCATCTTTGTCCACCGCCTTGTTGCCATGCATCGTCCGGTAATAAAGCACCATGCGGTTGAGATACTCGTTGTCCATGCCGCGCATGATCACGTGCATCCAGTGCCCATGCATCGACAGCACAAACGACGAAAGTTCCCACCCGCCAAAATGTCCGGCAAACAGCAGCACGCCCTTGCCGCGCGCCTTGGCCCGCTCGTAGTTCTCAAAATTTTCGTAGACCACGACCTGATCGACGTTTTCGAGCGTGTACTTGGGAAACTGGCATAGTTCGGCGAGCTGTCGTCCGAGCGAAGTGAATTCCCCGCGCAGAATGCGCGTCCGCTCCGCTTTGCTTTTCTCTGGAAACGCCAGCTCCAGATTGCGCATGCCCACACGCCGCAACCGCCCGTGCAGCAGATAAACCATCTGTGCCAGGCCAATCGCGAACGCTCGCGCCAGAGGACGCGGCATCAGACCCAGAATTTTAATGAACGGCCAGGCCGCCGCGTATTCAAGTTTCCGCCGCATCAGGGGTCGAGGGTCGGGGATCAGGGGCCAGTCAACAGAGTTCAGTGATAAGGGCTGGACACGAATCCCTAGCCCCCTGATCCCTGCCTTCTACTTCGCCGCCTCCTGCGCCCACTTCGCCAGCGTAGTCAGAAAGGCATTCGCTGCCGGCGGCGGATCCACTTCGCCGGTCAGCGCCGCTTTCGAAGTCAACATGTGCCCGTAGAACTCGCGCGTGCTGTCCTTGTCCTGCTTCACCACCGCTCCGTTCAGGGTTACGCCGGCAAACACTCCCCGGGCGCGCGAATACGTCAGCACCTGGGCGCGCATCTTCCAATCCGTATTGCCCTCGGCATGTCTCCCCACCGGACCCGCGGCCACCGACGCGTCCGCACCCAGCGCGAACTGGCTCGACAGCAGATGCTGCATCCCGTCGTTATTCATGATCAGCATCACCAGATCGACCGCCTGCCCGCCGATCTGAAATCCGACGCTGCCGCCGGTGATGGTGAAGAACGCCGGCGCGCTCCAGCCCTTCGGCGTGCGGCAACTGGCCAGCCCGCGCCCGTACTTCGCGCCCACAATGAACCCGCCCTTCAGCATGGACGGAACTACCGCCACGCACTCCGCTCTCCCCAAAACCTCCTGGGGAATACCGGAATCCGGCGCTGACTCGATTTCATTCAGCACATCGCTCGCCGCCTGCACGCGGTCGGAAGCCTTCGATTCTTTCGTCTGATCGTCCGCCGCAGACGCGAAACTGCAAAGCAACGCCATTAGGGTCAACAGCAAAAGTTTTTTCATGCGTCCTCACCACACCAGGATTTGACTGGGAGCCAGTGCCCTAAATTGTAAATGAAGTCCCGTCCGGAGAGACGCCGGGCAGGTGTTTCCCCAACTCAATCTGGATTGATGAGCTTGAGGCCACAATCGTCCAAGAGATGGGCAAGAGGGCAAATCTTAAGGATGGGAACGATGGTGGAGACAAAAAAATGCGGGGCTGAAAGTAGTGACCCTAATCGCCACTCTCAACCCCGTCTCCCAGGTTCTGTGGTAGGTGAGGCGAGTATGCCGCACCCACTCAAACCCCACAAGATTACGAAGGTAAGTGCCCCGAAGTTACGATCAAAAGCTTCGAGCGGTGAGCTGCGTGCAATGGCAACCAGGTTCGGTCTACTCATCACCCACAGCTCGCCGCTCGGATGTTCTAGCTGACAGCTGAAAGCTGATGGCTGACAGCTGCCTTACTTCGCCGTCACCAGCGAATGCGTAATCGCATGCACCGACAACGCAATCCGGTTCTGCACGCCCACCTTGCGCATCAGTTTCGCGACGTGCGCTTTCACGGTGCGTTCTTCGATGCCTAACTGACCGCCAATCTCTTTGTTGGAACGGCCGGCCACCAGCATCTCCAGCACTTGTTTCTCGCGATCGGTAAACGTCACCCGGCCCGCCGGAAAAATCCGCCCCGGCGACGACGACACGCGTTCGATGAACATTGACAAAACTCTGCGTGGCGCCCATACCGATCCCTGATTCACAATGCGAATCGCCTGCGCAAATTCCGCTGGCGTGGCGGCTTCGTCGACGTAACCTTTCGCCCCCGACGCGATCGCCTTCAGAATGGTTTCTTCGTCGATTCCGGACCCGGTCACGATGATCCGCAAATCCGGCCGCGTCGCCTTCAGGCTCGCCATCACGTCGAACAGGTTCTGACCGTTGCGGTTGCCGAGCAGGATGAGATCCACTCCTTGCAACATGCTGATCTCGGGCAGTCCCGCGGAGATGAGTTCGAACTCGGGCTCAGAGTCGAACAACGCGCGGAATCCGACAAAGCGCAATGGATCGCTTTCCACCACCGCGATTTTGATTACTGGTTTTCTGGCTACTGCTGCTTTCATAGTTTTCCCTGTAGGGTTGGATTCTTGTATCCAGCATAGTGATAATTCATCACGATGCAAAGAGAAGGTGACCGAAGGGAAATTACGGGAGTAACATGGAAAAATTAGCTTAGACTCAGAATTGGCAGTCGAAGTTCCCGCGGATCACGTGGACTTTCCCATCACGTCCCCGCAGGTAACCTAAGAAACCCCGGAGAACTCGTTCGCATGTCTACTCGCATCACTACTGGCTTGAACACTCGCAGCACCGTTCGCGCATCTGCCTGGAAAAAACTATCAGCGCATCTCGTGGCCACTCTCGCCGCGACCGTGCTGTTCGCCTGCACATTATCTGCGCAGGACTCCACGCCCCCAGCTCCCCCAGCTCAATCCGCACCCCCATCGGGTCCGGTCTACCAGCCCAAGTACCACGGTGATCCGGCCCGCTCTGACTCCGAATCCGCCGCGCTGGCCTACATGCGAGTCGTGATGCGCGCCCAGGTGGGGTTTAACAAGCACTACGGCCACTACGCCATCTCGCTCACCCAGTTGGTTCACAGCGGAACCTTCACCCAGCGCATGGTGAATCCCGATCGCGGCGACTACACGGTGGGGTTCAAAAGCAAGAAAGACAATTTCGTCCTCACCATGACGCCCAAGATGCTCGACGCGCAGCATCGCTCCTTCTACGCCGAAAACGACGGCAAGATCCACGCCGAGGAAACCAAAGCCGCCGACCCCGACTCTCCAGTCGTGGAGACCCACCACTGGTAGAAACGGTGAATACTGATAGGCGCCTTCTCCATCTTTGAGCGTGATCTTTATGGTTTCGGTTCTGCGCGAATCTGCTGCTAAGTCAGCCGCAGATCCAGCAATGCCAGCCAATACTGTAGAGACTGCATCGCAAAGCCGCAAAGAATGAGTCCAATGCCGAATACCCCAAGCCGTCTCTCCGGAAGGTTGTCCGCATAATATTCGATATAAGGATTGATGGTTACGCCCACACCGGTGACGATTCCCGTCACCAGTCCTACGCGGATCGCAAAAGACCAGGCGTGATCCACATGATGAATCAAGGCGCTGCAGATCAGAGCGGTGGCAATGTAGCCGACGGTGCGGACGACCGTTCCCCAAAACTGGCGCCGAGTAAGTCGTGGGCGGCGAGACGCCGCATAATCCATGGCGGGACGCATGCCGCGAAGGTAAGCGACGGTTTGTCCGGCCGTGATGAGACCGGCGAATGCGACTGCGAATCCCAAACCCAAAGTCCGGTACAGTCCCGCTCCGAAGCCGAATCCGCGAATGGCAGAGAACAACATTTCCCAGGGCAGCGGGTAATGATCGAGCCCACGAGCGGCTCGATTGAACTCAATCGACAAAGTAATGCCGGTCGTAATGCCGGCAGCTAAACCAAAAAAAGCACCAAGGCCAATCCCATAGCCGATGCCAAATACAACGGAATACGTTACCGCACGAGTGATGAGCCGCAACGGACCGTGTTGTCCACCCAACAGGTCATAGGCAAGATAGAGACTGCCCAACACCTCAAGGCACATGCCCGCAATGCTGACGGCAGCGACGGTGTGGTGGTCCATTCGACGATTGTAGAGCGAGCCCCAAGCTTGTCGAAGGGTGGGGGATTTTGATTTCCAGCGGCGATTGAGAGAAACGCGCTCCTATCGGTTTTCCGTATGAAGTTCAGGGATGCCGATTCGCCGCCACTGCAGGTTGCACCAGACGCAGCCCGCCCGTCGGACACACGTCGGGAAATTCAGCGTACAGAAAAGACTTGCCGCCGACCGGCTGAAACCGTTGTAGCCAGTCCACCACTTTGGCGACCGACCCCGGGAACGGATTCTCGCCGTCCGCATTCAGCCATTGTAAACGCCAGGCGTGACGCTCCATGGGGAGCCGCCGCGTCCCATCCGCATGCGCCCGCATCGGCTCCGGAATCTCCGCACTAAAACTTTCCGCATCCTGACGAATCAGCCCACCATGGTAGCCGGACAGGGCCCGAAATTCGGACTCCTCCAGCAACTTGGTCAATTGCTGAAACTGTTCCTGCGGAATTTTCCCGCGCAGCCGCAGCGTCTGTCCGTCGTCCGTCGATCTCACCATTCGGTAATCCCCGCCCCTCGTGACAGCCACACAAACATGCGGAACTCCACCTGACCGCACCACCGCGGAGTTCACGTACGAAAGCCGGGCCAGCAGATCAGAATCGTTGGCACGATCGCTCTCTTGCGCCCACATGCCGAACGACATCAAAAGAAACGAAACGGTGAGTAATATCTTTCTGGGGGAATGCATGTTCGGACCTCCATTGATACAGCGCCATTTGATAATGCGCCATTTTAGTACGAACGCAATCGCACGATAAAAGGTTGCATACTTTTGGTTGCGATACTGAGTCAGATACGAAGATGGCTCGCCCCACTGATCAGGGTTGTTCTTCCCCTCCTGCAATCACTCCCACCCGGACCGACTTCCGCTCCCCCTCACTCACCCGCAACCCACTTCCCTGCCCCTCATAATTCTTCAAAAACTCGGGATTGTAATAAGCCTCCCCCTCCACGCTCTCCCACGAGAAAAGCGTGTAGTCCCCCGGCTCAACTCCCCGCAGCGTAAATCGTCCACTCTGGTCGCTGACCGTCTTGCGATAGCGCTCCACCCGCGCCCGCAGCCGCGTCTCCGGCACCGCGACCACCACCGCATTCGCCACTGGCTCGCCCTTCTGGTTGGTGACGACTCCCTCGACCACGCCTCCATCGCCGCTCGCCACCAGGTCCAGCAGCACCGCGCCACCGTTCACGCTGACGCCCGCGTCCCCAACCTCGCGCCCACCCGCCAGCGCCGACTTCAGAAACAAGTTGCCGTTCATGTCATCATTCATGCCGCCCTCGCCCGCGAGCTGCACGTAATAATTTCCCGGCGGAACGCTCTTCCACTCAAACGTCCCGTCCGCCGCCACATGAGCGAGGTGCGAAAATCCTTCGCCCATGCTGAACGCCCCCAGCATGTCGTCGTCGCCATCGGCCGAGCGCAGCGTGAGAAAAATCTGGCTGGCGTCGAACCGCCCGCCACTCTTGTTCTCCATCCGCAACCGCCCGTGAATCCATCCGCCCGCCTGCGGCGACAGCCGCACATCGTCCACATTGTTCGAGACGATCTGCAGCGCCTGCCGCGCCATCATCGGAACCGGAGCATTCTCCACCGTGGCCAGAATCGTGTACGCGCCCGGCGCCACGTCGCGAATCACGAAACTTCCATCCGCATGCATCTCCGCCCCATTCAGCACGAGGTTAAAATCCCGCGACTGCAGCATGATCACCGCCGACGACTTCGCCGGCAGATTTACCACCGCCCCGCGAATGCTCAGGCTCGGACTCGGCGTCAGCGAAAAGTTCGCCGGAAATTCATCCCCGGCATGCAACTGCACAGGGGCAGCCTGACTACGATCCGAAGTGCCGGGATAATAAGTTGTCTGGTAGGACGTGGATGCGGCTTTCTCAGTCGCAGGCCGCGGACTCGCGCCAGCTGCCTCAATCAAACTCTTGAAATCCGGCGGTGGCGTCACCGACACGTAATAGTTTCCCGCCGCCAGCCCCGCTACGCGATATTCGCCCAAGTCATTGGTGCGCTCCGCACCCGCCTGTTCCCACCGGCTGTGCCCGCCCACAAAGGTCTGCTGCAGCACTGCCACCTGTGCGTTGAGCATCGGGTCGCCATCTTCATCAGTCACGCGTCCCCGCACCACCGCCGCAGCCTGCAAAGTGATTCGCTGGTCTTTGAGTTCCTGTCCCGCCGTCAGCGTCAGCACTCGCCCATCGGTTCGCGCCCGATGCTTATCAACCTCCAGCAATCCCGTGCGCTCCGCAAAAAGATGGTAGCGCCCCGGCACAATGCCCTCGATGTGAAACCCGCCATCCGGCCCGCTGACCGCCGTGTAATCGCCGCCCTCCGCCTGATTCTCCGCAATCAGCTCGATCAGCGCCTTCTTCACCGGCTCGCTCCCCGGCTCCCGGGTCACGATGCCCTCAATCACAGCGCGGCTAGCCGGTTTCGCGGCAACATTGCCTGCGACCTGCGCAACCGCGCAAGCACTTGCGAGAACGATCATGAGGCACACGAAATTTCGCTTCATGGAAAAACTCGGCTCTCTGGATTCAACTCTGAAAGGCCCGTGCGGAGCGGGCTTCCGAACCAGCCGCGAGGGTCGGCCAGCTAAGCCATTCTACCCCCGCGAAACCTTCTCCCCAAGCATTGTCTTAGCGAGTCCGCGATGCTCGAACTGCGGGGACAGCTATCCCCCGGCTAGCTTGCCCATAGCGAAGCCGAAACCGTCGAGTGCAGCTCGAATGCCTGTTCCTCGCTCCTGTCATATACTCTCTCGTGTTCTACAAACAGCTGGAACGACACGGGGGACTTTGAGGTGGCAACCAGTTGTAACGATGATACGGCGTGCGCACTTGGACCAATGCATTTGAACAAATGCATTTTGATAAATGAAGGAGTACGAATCGTTATGAAGCATTTGATCTGGTTGGCAGTTTTGTTTCTGATCGCGCCGCTCGCCCAAGCTCAGGACATCGCCGGCGACTGGCAAGGCGCCCTCAGCGCGGGCGGTCAGACCCTGCACCTCGTGCTGCACCTCATCAAAGCGCCCGACGCTGGCCTCAAAGCTACCATCGACAGCCTCGATCAGGAAGGCGCCAACGGCATCCCGGTAGCCTCGGTCACGCTCAAGGATTCCAAGCTCAGCCTCGACGTGGCCGTCATCCACGCCACCTATGAAGCCAAAGTTTCTTCCGACGCCAAGACAATTTCCGGCACTTGGGCTCAAGGCGGCCAGACGTTCCCGCTCGAGTTCAAACCCGGCGCGCCCTCGCCGTCGAAGCCTTCCGACATCGACGGCTCGTGGATGGGAACGCTCGACCTCGGCACCGTGAAGCTGCGCGTCGTGTTCAACATCCACACCGGCCCGGATGGCCTGTCTGCAACTCTCGACAGTCCCGACCAGGGCGCAAAAGATATCCCCACAAGTTCGATAACCCGCGACGGCTCTTCGCTGAAGATTGAAATCAAGAAGATCGAGGGAGTTTTCGAAGGGAAAATCGCCGCCGATCTCTCCTCCATCGACGGAACTTTCACTCAGCTGGGCGCCCCTCATGCGCTCATCCTGAAGCCGGTGAAAGATAAAGAAAAAGCCGAGCTCGCACCCAAGCGCCCGCAGAATCCCGTAAAGCCCTATCCCTATCGCGACGAAGACGTCTCCTACGACAACAAATTACAAAATGTCACACTGGCCGCGACCCTAACCATTCCCACCGGCAAGGGCCCGTTTCCCGCGGTCGTGCTCATCACCGGATCCGGCCCGCAGGATCGCGACGAGAGTCTGCTCGGCCACAAACCTTTCCTCGTTCTCTCCGACTATCTCACCCGCCATGGCATTGCCGTGCTGCGCGCCGACGATCGGGGCACCGCCAAGTCCACTGGAGACTTCTCCACCGGCACCACTGCCGACTTTGCCACCGACACCGAAGCCGGCATCATCTATCTCAAAACCCGTCCCGAAATCGATCCCCACAAAATCGGCCTCATTGGTCACAGCGAAGGCGGAGTCATCGCTCCCATGATCGCCGCCCGCAACAAAGACGTTGCCTTCATCGTCATGATGGCCGGCACCGGCGTCCCCGGCGATCAGGTCCTGGTCGCGCAAGGCGAGGCCATTCAAATCGCCGGCGGCATGAGCCCCGATGAGGCCGCAAAGAAAGCCGCCACACAAAAAGAGATGCTCGCCCTTGTCGAGACTGAAAAAGATGAGGCTGTACTCGAGAAGAAAATAAAGGAAAAATTGGCCGGCGATGTTCCGGAAGCCCAGATCGGCCTCGAAATCAAGCAGGTCACTTCACCCTGGTTCCGCTACTTTCTCACCTACGATCCCGCGATCGCGCTGCGCAAAGTCGCTTGCCCAGTCCTGGCGATCAACGGATCGCTCGACAAGCAGGTACTCCCCAGCCAGAATCTACCGCCAATCCGCAAAGCGCTGGCAGAATCAGGCAACCCGCACGTCGAAGTCGACGAACTCCCCGGTCTGAACCATCTATTCCAGACCGCCAAAACCGGATCCCCGACCGAATACGCACAGATCGAAGAAACCATCTCCCCGGTAGCCCTCGACAAAATAGCGAGCTGGATCCTGAAGCAGTAGCCACGTCCTGTAGGGCGGACACTCCTGTCCGCCTGCCGAAGTCCTAGCTATCCTTGCGGTAAAGCAAGTTCCGCATGGCCTCACGCCGGGCGGCGTTCGCTCCCTTGTCCGCCTTCAGAGCATCCGCAGGTTTCGACTTCGCATCGGACTCTTCTTCGCTGCACGCCGGACAGCGGTTGGCAAACCCAGGCTTCCCCGGCTTCAACTCGAACTCTTCCGAGCAGACTGCGCAAACTTTAATCGGAAATCCCATCGTTCAATGATACAAAAACGAATTATTTTTCCCAATATTCTTTTGTGGATTCACGAAAAGTGGGGTGCCCCATGTCTCGCAGCCTTTGCGAGACGTGGGATTTCTGGTGCCAAAAGAACAAAATCCCCACTTCTCGCAAAAGACGCGAGAAATGGGGCACCCAAAAATCTTTCCGTAATCTATCCGTCTGACTAATTCAGAAAATACTGCCGGTACAACGTATCCCGCTGCGCTGGACGGAAGCCTGCGTCGCGAATGATTCGACGCAACTCTTCTTCAGTCGTGCAGTTGGTCACGCCCGCCGCCCGCACCACATTTTCTTCCAGCATCACCGAGCCCACGTCGTTGCCGCCGAAGCGGAGGCCCATCTGGCAGACTTTCAAGCCTTGCGTCACCCAGCTTGACTGGACGTTGAGGAAATTCGAAAGATACAGGCGCGAGATCGCCAGTACCTTTAAGTAATCCACAGCCGTGGCTTCGTCCCAGTGGCGTCCGCCGAGCGCCGTATGCTGCGGCTGAAAGCTCCACGGGATAAACGCCGTGAAGCCGCCGGTCTCTTCCTGCAATTCGTACAGGCGCTGAAAATGGTTCACCAGATTTTCGTAGTTCTCGCCCACGCCAAACATCATCGTCGCGGTGGTGCGCATCCCGATCTGATGCGCGGTGCGATGCACGTTGAGCCAGTCGTCGGTCAAGCATTTCAGGCGCGCAATCTTGTACCGGACTTCATCATCCAGCACTTCCGCGCCGCCGCCCGGAATCGAATCGAGGCCGGCATCGCGCAGGCGCAGAATGGTGTCGCGAATGGAGAGCGCGCTGTACTCCGCGATCGCAATAATTTCCGACGCCGAATAACAGTGCAGATGAATCTGCGGAAAGCGCTGCTTGATCCCGCGCAGCATGCGCTCATGCCAGTCAATCTTCAAGTCCGGATGCAGGCCGCCCTGCATCAGCACGCCTGTGCCGCCCAGTTCGACGGTCTCGCGAATCTTCTCGTAAATGGTGTCGAACTCGAGAATGTAGCCTTCCTTCGCCGCCGGCCCCTTCAACGGCCGGTAGAACGCGCAGAATGTACAGTACTCGGTGCAGAAATTGGTGTAGTTAATATTGCGGTCGATGATGTAGGTGACCGTCCCCTCAGGATGCAACCGGCGGCGCACCGCGTCGGCCTCCATCCCAATGCCGATCAGGTCATCGGAGTTGAACATCTCGAGCGCTTGTTGTTTGGTCAGGGACATAAGAGCTTTACAAAGCCTGCTTTCATTGTAACGAAACCTGCTGAAAAAATTTCTGGTGAGCAGCGCTCATGAGAGCTTTTTCGGCGAGTTCGTTTCGAGAAAACCGCGAGTCTCGCGGGGTACCCCCCCTCCCCCCACCCTCTGAATGCCGCGACTGGCGCGGGGTTTGCAAAAATGGTCTGCAAAATCTTGAGCCTCAAGGGTTTAGAGGTCAAAATCTTGAGAACAAAAGAGTTAGAGCCTGGTTCGCGATTTCTGGGCGCACCGCCCCCGCCTTGGCCATGATCTGCTGTTTGAAATCCTCAGTCAAGGTTGGATGTCACATTTTGCGCTGTGGAAAAAGTGAGAGGGCTTCCCGCGCTTTTTGCGGGAGGGTGGGCCTTGGCGCGGGCTAGAATCGGCAATGCATGCAGGTCAAGCCAGTCCGCTATCAGAATCAAGGCTTGCCTGCACTTCATCTACTTCATCTGCTATCGGCGGATGAAGCTGCTTAACTCGGTGGTGGCCATAGATACTTTTGAGCGCGAACTGGAACGCAAGGAAGCGAGAACGGTTGGGAGTGGTGCCGACATTACCGAAGGCCCACCCTCCCGCACAAAACGCGGGAAGTGTGGGGCAACCGCCAACGGGGAAATAGCAAAAGGATGGGCCAGCCAGGATTTATGTTAGCGTCAAAGGGTGCGCCGTCCAGCAATCGATTTTCTCAGGAGGCCCCATGTCGACCACTCGACGAGAAGTGCTTTTTCTGCTCTCGGGACTGGTTTCGAGCGCGATTGCATTAGAAGGGTTGCCAAACCAAGCTTTGTCGAATCAGGGTTTATCGAATCAGGACAATTCCCTTCCCTCAGCCACCTACCCGTTCAGCGAACTACCCGTGAACAAGGCAAACGGCGCGGAGATCCGCCCGGTTCTGAAAGGCAAGCTGGCCACGGCTGAGTCGCTGGAAGTTCACGAAACCACATTGCCGCCAGGCGCGATGCCGCATCCCGCGCATCATCACGTTCACAGCGAAATGTGGCTCATTCGGGAAGGTACGGTACAACTCACCATCAATGGAACGAGTCATGTGATGGGGCCGGGATCGGTAGGATTCGTTCATTCCAACGACGAGCACGGCATCAAGAACGTCGGCACAACGCCGGCCACTTATTTTGTCGTGGCTGTAGGACCGGGGGCGGATGCGTAATCGTCCATACCCAATAAGTCCGCCGCGTCACTAGTTCAACGTAGTACGGCGCTGAGGAGCGGGGGGCGGCCCAGCCCTCCGCCGGACGCGATCTCCTCGCCCGGTCGCCGCCTTTGCGCCCACTTCCAAATTCGAGCCATAATGAACCTGCCCACTCCCAAACGCCCAAGGAAGAATTCGAATGCTGTACAAATCTCTCTGGCTGCTCGCCCTCGCGATCCTCGTCTTCGTCGCCGTCATGAGCATCGGCTGTGGTTCCAGTAACAATACTCAAATCTGCGGCACCCTATTCAACCCGGTCGGCAACTGGCAAGTCACGGTCAGCCAGAGCGGAGGAGGTATCGTCAAAGGTTACGGGGCCATCGACTCCTCCGGGCTCGCGCTATTTTTTGACAACGACGCCTCGTATGGAGGCGCCGGAGATACCGTCGAGCTACCCCTCATCTCCAGCAACTGCTCCTTCTCCGGAACCATGATCGCCTATGCCGAGCCCGGCACCAACCCCAACAATCCCGTTGTCACCGACACCGCGCAAGGCACGATCAACTCAAACAGATCCATCAGCGGGAGCTTTTCTGGCGCATCCTCCGGCACTCCCTCCGGCACGTTTTCCGTCGCCGCGTTCTCGCCCCTGACCGGCGCAGTCACCGCTGTCTCGGGCGCTAAGACCGGAGTGGTGCAGGGCGCGTTCAACGGCCAGCCCGTTCTCTTGTCGCTGACTTTTACACCAAGCGGAACCAGCAACAACATGAACTTCACGACCACGAATCTCGCCGGATGCGAGGCCAACGGAACTTTCACCGAGCAAAGCACCAGCAACGTCTTCGATGTCTCCATCACTCTGATGCCGACCTGTCCCATCACCGGCACGTTCACCGGAATCGGTTTCGAGAGCAGCTCGGACTACTTCAACCTGAACGGCGGCAACGCCGACAC
>Ga0210400_10001838_pt1 | contig 20621 bp, 18 predicted proteins | sample IncBWH26MmetaG_FD_155456 | JGI IMG/M metagenome (GOLD analysis project Ga0210400, IMG submission 155456) | Forest soil microbial communities from Barre Woods Harvard Forest LTER site, Petersham, Massachusetts, United States - Inc-BW-H-26-M | ecosystem: Environmental > Terrestrial > Soil >...
GAAGCGACCGCATCCTGCACCGTCTTCACGCCGATGTCACGCGCCTCGCTCACAATCTTAAAAATCTCGTGCTGCCGATCCGACGGAGTCTTGCCCACAAATCCCACCCACGTGATGTCGTAGAAAACCGCTCCCGGAGTATTCTTTTTCGCCCACACGTCGAGCAGAACAAAGTCGCCTTCGCGAATCGGCACCGGCCGGCTGGCGCTCGGTTCGTAGTGCGGGTTGCCGCTATTGGCATTCACCGCGACGATTGGGGCATCGTCGGTCACCATGTTCTCGCGCTGGAAGGCTTCCATGAACCATTGTTGAATTTCATGCTCGTGCGTGCCGCCACCGCGGACGCGCCGTCCAATCTCCTTGAAAGCCTCGGCGGTAAGAGCGTCAATCACATCGCGCGCCGCGAAGTGCGACTTGATCTGTTCGTCCGTCAGAGTCGCTTCAAACTGCGCAATAAGGTCCGCCGCGCTGACAATGTTCTTACCCAGCCCCCGGATCATATCCGCCGTCCCCGCGTCCACCATCGAAATAGTGAACACAAAGTTGTTCGGGGAGTACTGCATCGCTACATTGCGATACGAGGCCAGCATCTGCTTCAAGCGGGAGAATAGCTCCTCCCATCCGGCATACTGCTTCTTCGTGCCGGGCAAGGTATCCAGGTGTCCCGACTCGATCTTGTGAACCAATTTCACGGGCTCGCCCTTGGCGGGGATCAGGTAATACCAGCGCCGCGTGACCATGAGCCCATCAGGCAGCCCCAGAACGCGGTATGAGATCGGGTCGCGATGGTGATGATCGTAGAAGAGCCAGGCGTCGATATTGCGCTCGCGCAGGGCTTGCTGGATAGCGGACAGGTCCATATACAAACGGTTATTCTACACGACCGCTGGCTCGGACTGGATTTCCCGTTCGTGTAGAGACGGGGCTTGCCCTCGCCCTTGCCCGCGCCGTCACGCTGTGGCGACTAATTCTTAAATGGGTTGAAGGTTCGGACGTCGAGTTGCGTAAAGTCCCGTTCATTCCTGGTCGCAACAATCAAACGATGGACCCTTGCTGTCGCGGCGATCATCGCGTCTTGCAGCAACTCAGGGGGCTTCTTGTCCATAATGCGGCCCCATTCCCGAAAGCACGCCGTATCCATGGGAAGCACATGATAGGACGCGGGCAACCGATCAATCCAATGTTCTATCTCGCTCGCTTTCGCCGGATCTTGACGTCTTGCCCGCTCGATGCCCGCCTGCAATTCACCCAGTGTGACGGCGGAGAGCACCAACCTCCCCTCTTCCATGGCGCTGATCCAGGCGACTACCGCTCCGTGGGGGCGCCTTTTCCGCAGCTCCGAGATTACATTCGTATCGAGCAGGTATTGATTCACTCAAACTCCAGCACGGGACGGCTGCGCAACTTGCGCCTTTCCAAGATCAGGTCGTCAAAGCGAGGCTCAGGTGCGAGCAACCATTCCTTGAGGCTAGGCCGGGCAGCCTTTTGGAGCCTCTCCCATTCTTCGATTGGCACCAGAACGGCGGTCTTAACTCCGCGGCGGGTGACGACTTGCGGTCCCTTCTTGATGGCCGCGTCCAGCAATTCACTGAAACGTGCTTTTGCGTCTTGCACCTGCCACGAAGCCAATTTTCATCTCCCTGTACACTGCTTTATTATACTGACTAGTCATCTGACTAGTCAATACAATTGGCGAACGCCCGCTACATCATGTAGAGACGGGGTTTGTCCCGTCTTGCCTGCGCCGTCGCGGGCTGCGGTGGGAGACGCGGCAAGCCGCGTCTCTACGAAAATGTGATAAAAAATACTGTAATGCCTCGTAATACCTAATGACAGCCTCAGGCAGCCTTAACCCGCAAAAATCAGGTGCACCGTGCTGAGGGCTGCGTTCATCGCCCTGTCGGAGAGCCGCTCCCTGCGCGCCCTCGCCGAACGCTCCCGCATTGGTCAGCGCACCTCCGCCCGTTTCGTAGCCGGCAAAGAAGTTGCGGACGCGATTCGCGCTGCCGCCTCGGTCAATCAATTTGGAGCCGGTGTCTCCATCGACAATCTGGGAGAAAACGTCACCAACGCCGACGAAGCCCGCGCCAGTGCCCAGCTTTATCAGAACCTGCTCGACGAAATTGCCGCCCACAAGCTAAACGCGAACGTCAGCCTGAAGCTGACGCACATGGGCCTCGACGTGGATGAGACGATGGCCTACGAGATCGTCCGCGCGCTGGTCGCCAAGGCGGCCAACATGTCGCCCAGGAATTTCGTCCGCGTCGACATGGAGGGATCTCCCTACACGCAGCGGACGCTCGACTTCGTTCACGAGCTCCACCGGGTTCCGGGGAACGAGGGCAGCGTGGGGGCGGTGATCCAGTCGTATATGCGGCGCGCCGAGGCAGACATCGAGAAGTTGCTTTCCGAACGCATCCGCATACGGCTCTGCAAAGGCGCCTACAAAGAGCCCGAAGACATCGCCTTCCAGGAGAAGTCTGAGGTTGACGCCAGCTACGTGAAGCTGATGAAGATCTTGCTGAAAAGCGGTGTCTATCATGGACTAGCGACCCACGACGAGACCATCATTCGAGAGGCCAAGGCCTTTGCTACGCGTGAGAAGATTCCGCGCAACACTTTTGAATTCCAAATGCTGTATGGCATCCGGCGCGACCTGCAGCAGGCCCTGGTGAAAGACGGCTGGGGCGTGCGCGTCTACATCCCGTTCGGCACCGAGTGGTATCCCTACTTCATGCGGCGGCTAGCGGAGCGCCCAGCGAACGTGCTGTTCCTTGCAAAGAACCTTCTGCGGCGGTAAGCCCAATGGCATCAATAAGCTAGCACGAGCCAGGCCGATCGCTGGAAGCTCGCGGCTGGAGATGATTGAATTTTTCTTCACTGGCGCGAAGGGAATTGGCGGGCATTCTCGTTTTATGAGGTGGAAGCCAACTTGGCTTGGATTCACAGCCTGCCCCCTCGGCGATGTGCTTGCGTCCAACTAAGATCGAAGGGTCCGTGGCTCGCGACGCTTTGCATCGAGACTCCGGTTTCCATATCAAACCCTCTGCGTCGTCACGGGGAAGGACGACGCAGAGGTTTTTTATTTTTGCGGATAACGCTCGCCTGAAACAACCCGAGTCACTGTGGCCAAGCTTGCAGGGCGGTTCGTATCACTCGCCGCAGTTCATCGCGGGTTGCGCCACTCGTGGCCTGAACCGCGATCCCCTGAATCATGGTCACGACATAGCGGGCAAGATCGGCGGGGTTCGAATCGCGCGGCAGATCTCCTTCTGCCCGCGCGCGCTTAAGTCGCAGGCGGACCGCCTTCTCTCCCGCGTCGCGGCGCAGAATGAGATCGTTTCGAATAGCTTTTCCCGCGTCGCCGCAAGCCAGCGCGGCCTGAACCAAAAGACATCCCCGCGGATTGCTTGAGGCGGTCGCCAGCTCCGCGGCTCCATCCATCAGTCGCTCTACAACAGCCCGCGCAGTTGGCTGATTGAGCGCTTCTCGCACATAAGCAGCCGGACCATTGTCGTAGCGGTCGAGCACCTTGCGAAACAGCGATTCCTTATCGCCAAAAGCGGCATAAAGGCTGGGGCGATTGATGCCCATTGCCTTCGTCAAATCCGACAGGGAAGCGCCCTGGTAGCCCTCGCGCCAGAACACTTTCATCGCGGCATCGAGGGCTTTCCCGGTTTCGAAGGACCGGGGACGTCCGAGGGTTCTGCCTGACTTTTTCTGCTTCATATCTTGTTTAGATGCACATTTATACCAATCGGTAAATAATTATGAGTCTCCGGCAGTTCGCGGCACATCTGTATTGTACGGTACAGAACGGAAATTGGGCGTCGGAAGGAGCAATATCGTGGGCAAGCTCGAAGGGAAAGTTGCGGTCATAACCGGAGGCAACAGCGGCATCGGCCTCGCCACCGCGCAGCGCTTTGTTGCGGAAGGCGCGCAGGTCTTCATCACCGGCCGCCGGCAAAGCGAACTGGATAAGGCTGTCAAGTTGATCGGCAAGAATGTCACAGCAGTTCAAGGTGACGTGGCGAACCTTGCAGACCTCGACCGGCTGTATTCGACGGTTAAGCAGAAAGCAGGCCGCATTGATATTGTCTTCGCCAATGCTGGCGGCGGCGAATTCGCTCCTTTGGGAGCGATCACCGAGGAACATTTCGACAAGACGTTCAATACCAATGTCAAAGGACTTCTCTTCACGGTGCAAAAGGCGCTTCCTCTGCTGGTTGACGGTGGGTCCGTCATTTTGAACGCTTCTATCGTTTCAATAAAAGGGACGCCGGCGCTTAGCGTCTACAGCGCGACCAAGGCGGCAGTGCGTTCGTTTGCTCGCTCTTGGACGACCGACTTGAAGGGCCGCAAGATTCGGGTCAACACCATCAGCCCCGGTCCAATTGATACGCCCGGAATCGATTCCTTGGGCAAGAATGCAGAGGAAAGGAAGCAGTTCAAGGCGGCCATGATCGCTACCGTTCCTATGGGCCGGTTGGGATGTTCCGATGAAATCGCCAAAGCGGCGGTGTTCCTTGCTTCCGACGACAGCAGCTTTGTCACCGGGATTGAGATGTTCGTCGACGGCGGTTCGGCGCAAGTCTGAGCGTTGCGTCAAATATCCTGTAGAGACGCGGCAGACACCGTCTCTACCTCTTCTCCTAATCTCTATCCTTCCCACACAAAAGCGTCGAACACTCTGGTGGATTCAAACCCGATTCGTTTGTACAGGGCAATCGCGCGGTCATTCGCCTCCGTCACCGTGAGTGAGATGAACCGAAATCCGCGGTCGCGGAGATTTCTGGTCGAGGCAGCCAGCAGCGCCTCGCCAAGACCGGCGGAGCGGTGTTCGGGCAGCACGCACACCTGAGTGATGTGGCCTACATCAGGGCGCACACGTGAGCACAGGATCAGTCCGATCAGCGTTTGTGTGCGCCGCTCCAGGACAACGAATGATGCCTGGGAATCGAAGGCGCCGCATCCGGGGAAACGGACGATGTTGTTGAGAAAGCGCAGCGAGCCGGTGAGGGTGCGGTACTGATCGTTGATCTCCGAATCGACGTGTCCGCGGTATGCGGCGGTGATCAGGGCGGCGGCGGATTGATACTCCTGCTCGGACCAGGACCGAATTTCGAACTGGGGCGGAAGCGGCGGCGCGGTTTGAGCATGCGCGCCGATATCGAAATTCATGAAGACGCGGGGATGGCGGCTGAAGCCCTGTTGCAGAAAGGGGCGCGAAACTTCTCCGGTGTGGTGCGCCAGCAACTGCGCCTCCACGCGATGGATGCCGGGCGACTGCTGCAGGGTTTCGATGACGTGGGTGAGCAGGCGCTCTTCAACCTCGTTACGGACGAGAGCGCGGGATCCATCGCGGGCAGAGTCGCGGACCGAGTCGCGGACAAAGAGGTCGCCGATGACGCCCTTGTTCTGCTCGTAGACAAAAAAGGAGTAGCCGAAGATGCAGCCGCGCTCGATGGCGGCATACCCGGGAAGGATTTTCGCGTCCATATAACGGAGAATCATCTCGGCGGAGGTGGCGTAGTCCCAGGAAAGCGCACGGCCCCACATTGCGATCTCATCTTCCAGCAGCGGTCGAAGGTCGGCGGAAGTGAAGTGTCGGAGATCGAGAATTTCCATAAAAAGAAGATCTCAGGTGTCAGGTCTTAAGTCTCAGGGAAAAACCGATGCAAATTCTATAACCAGTTTAGAGCCGGGTGCCTGAGACCTGAGACCTAACAGCTGACACCTGAGACCTTTTTTATCTTCCCACCCAGTACAGATCCAACTTCTGCGCGGGGATGCTGGTTAAATATGATACCCGTCGTCCGGGAACAAGTTGGGCGACTTGGGCTTGCGTCCCTTGTGCGGCAACCACGACGTGATCTGCGGCCGGAATATTTCCTTCCTCGTACTTCCCTGCCGGACGATTGAGGTAAAACTCCAGGCCGTATTCCTGCTCGCGATTGATGTGATAGAGCGCGAGGGGGACCGGCTCGTGCGAGAAAGCCTGAATGCTTTCGGCAATAGGACGCGCGGATTGAGTAGCGTCGAGGACGGGCGCGGCGAAACGAATGACGGCGGCTACGCTTATGACGACTGCGAAGCCGGTGGCGCGGGTCAGTAGACGAAGTCCAGTGCGGGACAGGACGCCAGCGGTGATGCCGATCGCAAATACGACGGAAATGACAGCGGCGGCGTAGGTTCCGGTGCCCCATAAGAACCGGCGACTGATTGCAATGGAAGCGGCGGAAAGAGCAGAAAAGACCAGCAATCCGCTCAGAATTCCGTGCACTGCGGCGAAAAAGGGCGAAAGGTTTTTCCCGCTGCCGGAGCCGGCGTCGCTGCTGTGGCCAACGAGATATTCGGCGACCAGGAGCGCTCCTGCGGCAACGGCGGGCAGGATGTAGCCCGGCAGCTTGGATTGCGATGCGCTGAAAAACAGGATCGGCACAAGCATCCAGGTAAGAAGAAATAACTGCCATGAATCTTCCGGTCGCCGGAAAGCCTCTTTGCCCACGCGCCAGATCAGGCGAGTGCGCTCGATCACAGCAACGATAAGCATGATCGTCCAGGGCATCATGGCCAGCAAGAATACGGGTAAGTAGAACCAGAATGGCTGGCGGTGGTGATAGAGGTCCTGCGAGAAGCGGGCAAGATTGTGTTCGAGGATGAACACCCGAAAGAATTCCGGATTTCGGATCTGCACGGCGATATACCACGGCAGCATGATGGCGAGATAGAGAACGATGCCGGGAATCCATAGCATCCGCGGGAAAGCCTGCCACTCACGTTTTATGGCGACAAAGAGAAAAATGATAATGGCGGCGAGGGCCGGCGCGACTGGCCCCTTGGCTAACGTTCCCAGCGCCAGAAAAATGTAGAAAGCAGCCAGATAGAAGTACCGTCGGGTTTCGTACCACGCGTACCAGCTCAGCAATGCGATGCCGAAGGTTGCGGCGAGCGGCATGTCGGTCGCAGCGGCGTGGGCAAATCCAACCACGCCCGCACAGCTGGCGGTGATGAGGGCGCCGTCAAGTTCACTGCCCGGACGAAATCGGCCGAGAAATAAGTAGACCACTGCAATAAGCATGGCGGCGTCGAACGCGGCGGGCAGCCGGGCCGCCCGATCGGTAACGCCAGCGATACGGAACGACACCATCGCCTCCCAGTAGTACAGCACTGGCTTTTCGAGCCACGGTTTGCCTTGCAGCGTCGGCGTAACCCAATCCGAGCGATCGACCATTTCGCGGGCCACTTGAGCGTAGCGGGGTTCGTCGGCGCCGATGAGGCCAAACGCCCCGAGGCCGTAGAAGAAGAGGAATCCGCAGAATGCCGACAGCAACAGCACGTCGGTGCGGGTTCGCGAATTCGTTCTTTGCTCCATTTGTCGACTGGTTCGCTCGCTGGTTCGTTCGTTGATCAGTTCGTGTTCAAGACTTCAAGTGCAGACGATCCACAATTCGCGACACGGCGACGTCCAGCGGCCCATCGAGCGAACAGCCGCTGGCGCATTTGTGACCGCCGCCGCCGAAATGCTCGGCCACGGTCGAGACATTCACTTCTCCTTTGCTGCGCAGACTGACCCGGTAGCGCTGATCGGGGAGTTCGCGAAAGAAGATGGCAACCTTCACATCAGCAATCGAGAGCGCATAGTTGACCAGCCCCTCGCAATCTTCCTCGCGAGCGCCGAAGCGTTGCATCTGTTCCTGCGTAACCCAGATCCAGGCTAGCGGACCTTCGCGATGCAGGTTGGAGAGCGCCGCCCCCAGCAGGCGAAGCTTGGCGGTGGAGTGTCCGAAATAAATATGGCGCGCACAATGCGCGGGGTCAGCTCCGGCGAGCACAAGTTCGCGCGCGACGGTGAAAGTGTGTTCGTTGGTCCCTTCGAACATGAAGGATCCCGTGTCGGTCATAAGTGCAGTGTAGAGGCACGTGGCGATGTCGCGATCAACCGGAACACAAGCGAGGCGCGCCAGCCGGTAAACGAGTTCGGCGGTGGCCATCACCGCGGAATCGATCCAGTTGATGTTGGCGAAGTTGCGGCCGCTTACGTGATGGTCAATGTTAATGAGGAAATATTGTTCAAGACCATCGAGAAGCGTTCGCTTAATGCTGTCGCATTCGAGCAGAACGACGGCATCGTTCGAAGGAACGACCTCAGCCTGAATAACGCGATCGGCGAACGGGAGGTTCTGATAAATACGAGGGACGCCATCATGCATGACGACTTCGGCATCCTTGCCCATCAAACGCAGGATCTGGCCACAGGCCAGGGCAGATCCGATGCCGTCCCCGTCAGGCCGAGCGTGCGAGGTCACCACAAAGCGGCGACGCGCGCGAATTTCTTGTAGAACCCGCTCTAGCATGAAGTGCTCTGCTCTCGAGTTCTCAGTTCCCGGTTCTCAGTTGTCAGTAAGTACTTGACGCCCTTCACTGAGAACTGAGAACCGGGAACTGAGAACTATCTGTTAGGGGCCCGGCTCAGCACCCTTTCGCTTACGTTTCTTGGCGCGGCTGAGAAGCTCGTCCACCCGGCTCTCCAATTCATCGGCACGATCAATCTGGAAATAAAGTTCCGGAGGCCGCCGCAAACGCAGCCGTTCCGCGAGTTCGTGCCGGACATAATTCTTGGCAGCGGAGAGACCTTCGAGCGTGCGCTCGGCCTCCGCCTCATCGCCGGCAACGCTGACCATGATGCGGGCAGAACGAGCGTCCTGCGCCATGAGCACGGCGCTGACGCTGGCCAGGCCGATGCGGGGATCGCGGAGTTCGCCTTCGAGGATGGTTTCAATCTCTTCGCGGATCGCCTCGCTCAGCCGCCCGCGATGATATTTCTGGCCACGATGCTCCACGGCACACCTCGAATGGAGGAAAACTCGTAAGGATATCAGAAAGGACGCTTCCCGGAAGTTTAAGCCCCGGATGTTTCCTTCGTGATCCTTTAGTGTCCTTGGTGGTTAGAGTTCTTGACCTGCCATCACAGAAACTCCACGAACGAGTCTGTGACTTCTGCTCCAGCATTGTTTGCGATGCGGGTAGCCGCGCGTTCGACGTTCTTCATCAGCCCGTCAAGGTAATCATGTGACTGGGAGACGCTGACCACGCCGATAGTAGCCTGATTCCAGAGAGGACTGGGCTCGAGTTCGGCGACCGAGACGTTGAAAGAAGAACGGAGACGATCCTTGAGGCTGCGTGTAACCTGGCGCTTATCCTTGAGCGACTGTGCTGCCTCGATGCGAAGTTCGATCGTAAGGAAAGCGATCATGAGCAATGTGTATCGAGTAATGTGTATCGAGTGTTATCGAGCAATGTATATCGTAACTCCAGCTAATTGCGCCAAAGCAGAGCACGCAGGTACGGCCGCTCCCCGGCTGTCCAGCCGAGCGCAGTTCGGCAGCTGTCGAGCATATCGTCCTGGCGACTTTATGTCATTGAAAGGCAAAGACTTACCGGAGGCCGACCAGCCAGCCATTAGCCTTCGCACAAAAATTAGAGCATTTTCCCAACTCATCGTGCTACACTAGAAGTCGCTAAGTTTGACTCACAAGCAGTTGAAGGTCGGTATCGCCAACCAGCGTCACCCCCTCTACAGCAGCGAATCTTCTCAGCACATTTCAATAAACAAGAAAAAGGAACATCAATGGCAGAACAAGGAACAGTGAAGTGGTTTAACGACGCCAAGGGCTATGGTTTCATCAGCCGTCAAAATGGCGAGGACGTTTTCGTGCATTTCTCCGCTATTCAAGCTGGCGGCTTCAAGAGCCTGCAAGAAGGCCAAACCGTGCAGTTCGACGTGACGAAAGGCCCAAAAGGCTGGCAGGCGGAGAACGTTACTGCTGTCTAGGGTACGACCCTCTTAGCGATAACTGATAGCTTTAAGGTGCCCGGGATTCGAAAGAATCCCGGGCATTTTTACGTAGGCAAGTGTAGAGCAGACACTCTTGTCCGCTGCTCTTGACTTTGATCCCGCAACCCGATGAACTGCGGGGTTCCACACCCTTCGTTCTTGATAAGCCGGGGACGCGGCATGAGGGGCGAGTACGACGCCCCTGGGAAGACGCATGATTTACTAGTTGCGGGCCGCCAGGACGATCTCCTGTTTCGGCTGCTTGATGCGGGCGAATTCCTTCTCGCGGTTACTGGTAGCAAGAGCCCGCCCAGAGGTATTGCCTTCTGTCCAGACTTCGGTCAGAAAGAATGCCGTACCGTAACGATGGAAGACGAGTTGGCTGTGCTGCGGCACCGCAAGAGACTCCTTGCCCAGGGCCAGCACGAGTATCGGCTGCTGTCCGTCAGTACGCAGTAGGACCGTTCGGCGCTCGGTATTGAGCTCGACAACGTAGATGCCAGCGGGCAACGTCTTGCCATTCACCGCGAATTTAAAAGGAACGGTGACTTTCATCTGGTTGCTGAGGGTATTGCCGGCTTGGACCGATACAGCCGCCAGCAGCAGAATCAATCCAGCAAGGGCGCTAACCATTTTCTTCGACATTTTTTCTCCTAGACCAAAGTATAGGTAGTGGGCGGCGGTGGTTAACCATTACCCCTGTTCCGTTACCCTCAGAGGTGACTCATGATTGCTGTGAAACATGGCCATTACAGCGGCAACAACCTGTTAGTTGGTGTAAAGGCCTGTGGTTGTTGAAGAAGTCGTTTTCTTCAAGAACCGACTGGAACGAGGGATAAACACCCGGGCGTCCCTGCCAGACTCGGCAGGCCGGTCTGTGGTAGCCTGCGAAGTTTGGTCCGGTTCGCATCAAACCGCATGGAGGCCAGTCTTGAAGCCGTCTACTTCCGCGCTCCCTTTCTTACTCATGCTCGTTCTGGCAACGCTCGCCCTTGCCGCGCCGGCACTGTGCCAGCAAAACAAGGCCGGCAAAGTTCTCGTCGAGCGCGTCGGCGACACAGCATTCATTCAGGTGCGCGCGCCCAGCTTCCAGACGCTTTCGCCCCGCCAGCAAGCCCTGGCGTACTGGCTGACGCAGGCTTCGATCGCCATCGACCCGATTATTTATGACCAGTTGTCCGCTTACGGTCTGCGGCAGAAACGTGTGCTTGAGGAAATCATCGCGCATCCCAAGGAAATCGATCTGGCGGCGATGGCGAAGATCGCGGAATTCGCCAAGCTCTTCTGGGCCAACCGCGGCAATCACAACGATCTGACGTCGCAGAAATTTTTGCCCGCTTTCACGTTTGAGCAACTGGAAAAGGCCGCCCTGATCGCGCAGCAAAATGGAGCATTTCGGACGGCATATGCGGATCTTCCGCCACTGAAGAAACCGGACGATGTTACGCGGGAGCTGGAGACGTTGCGAGCTTCTCTTTTTGACCCTGCGTTTGAGCCCATGATTACCGCCAAGAGTCCCGCAGGAGGCAAAGACACGATCCAGGCCAGTTCGAATACTTTTTATCAAGATGGGAGTCATCAGGGCGTGAGTCTGGACGATCTGAAGGGGTTTCAAGAAAAGTATCCTCTGAACTCGCGGGTGGTAAAAGGCTCGGACAAAGGTGCCGAGGGCAAGCTTACCGAACTCGTCTACCGCGCCGGCACGCCCGATGGCAAGGTTCCTCCGGGACTGTACGCAACGTTCCTGAGGAAGGCCATCGAGTTTTTCCAGAAAGCGCGCGGTTACGCCGAACCCGAGCAGGCCAAGGTGATTGGCCATCTCGTTCGCTTCTACCAGACTGGCGAATACGCGGATTGGGTTGCGTTCGGCACCGCATGGGTTCAGAACGATGCCACCGTGGACTTTGACAACGGCTTTATCGAGGTCTACCGCGACGCCCGGGGCGCGAAAGGAAGCTCGCAGAGTTTTGTCACCATCACCGATAAGCCCGTGACTACCGCGATGAAAAAGCTGGCGGAGAATGCCGGCTATTTTGAAGAGAAGGCTCCGTGGGATGCGAAATATAAGCGGGAGTCGTTCAAACTTCCGGTAGTGAAAGCAGTCGAAACCCCGATCGAAACCGGAGATTTCAGCGTCAGCACGATCGGCGACAATCTGCCGAACGAAAACGAGATCCACGAGAAATACGGCTCGAAGAATTTTCTGTTTACCGGGAGCAAACGCGCCCTCGACGAAGCCACCGGCAAGACGGCCATCGCGGAGTTCGCCTCCGACCCCGCCGAGATCGAACGGGCCGTGAAATACGGCACGGAAGCAAGCGATCTCATGACCGCGTTGCACGAAGTCATCGGACACGGATCCGGCAAGCTGAGTGACCGCGTCAGTGGCGGAGCCCAACCCTTTCTGAAGGAGTATTTTTCCACGCTCGAGGAAGGGCGCGCCGATTTGATGGCGCTTTGGAACGTATGGGATCCCAAGCTGAAAGAACTAGGCCTGATCTCGAACCAGGAAGAAGTCGCCAAGGCCATGTATGACAACGCGGCTGAGGTCGCTTTGACCCAATTGCGGCGCATTCCACACGGCGACACGATTGAAGAAGACCACGAGCGCGACCGCCAGTTGATCGCGCATTACATCGCCGACAAGGTTCCTGGCTCGATCGAACAGTTTACGCGCGATGGCAAGACCTATGTTCGTGTGGCCGACTATCAAAAAATGCGTCAGGGCGTTGGCATGCTGCTCGCCGAACTGATGCGCATCAAGGCGGAAGGCGACTACGACGCCATTAAAGCGTTGGTCGACAAATACGGCGTCCACTTCGATCCTGCGCTGCGCGACCAGGTGCTAGCGCGCTATCAAAAACTCAATCTGCCGACTTATTTTGCCGGCATGAACGCGCACCTGACAGCGAGCTTTGGCAAGAATGCCGAAGTCGAGAAAGTGGATATCAACTACCTGCGGGATCCCGTCCGTCAATACCTGGGCTACGGCGCGATGTACGACAAGAACCTTGCGCCAAGCGCAGGGATAGGGATAGCTGCAGCGACGCACTGATCGAACACACGTAGCCGCCGTTGCAGAGTTGCGCTATGCAGGGGTACGATTTCAGCATTCAGCCTGCGGTTGCACGCAGCCGGTTTCTTCTTTAGCACGCGAGGATTTATGAACGTCCTGCTGCTCTCCATGCCGGATTCTTTCGAGCACATGCCTCCGGTTGCCGTCCGCATGCCGAATGGCGCTCTGACCTCGCTGGCTGGCAATGTGGACGATCACCACCGCGTCTCCGTTGCCGATCTGATCCTCAGTCAGCGTCGCGTCCGGGAAACTATCACACGGCTGTTTCGCGACCATGATCCAGAGGTTGTTGGGCTCTCCGTGATGACCTTCCAGCGCCGCACTGCTCGCGGCATCATCGATCTGGCGCGCTCTCTCAAGCCCGGAGTGAAGATCGTTGTGGGTGGTTATGACCCGAGTCTGGCCCCCGAGGCCTACCAGGAAATGGCGGTGGATTACATCGTCCGCGGCGAAGGCGAGGTCACCTTTCGCGAACTTCTGCGTGCGTTAGAGAGCGGAGGAGGCTTCGAAAATATCTGCGGCCTTTCGCATCGCGAAGGCGGCCGTTGGCTCCATAACGCGGCTCGGCCAGTGCATCGGCTGGAAGGGGACGAAATCCGGCTGCCCAATCGTGCGGCTCGGGTGCTCCAGGGCTACACTCTGCTGGGCCGCCAGGTGGACGTGGTCGAAACCTCGCGCGGCTGCACCTATGATTGCAGTTTCTGCTCCATTATCGAAATGCGGGGGCGGAACTTTCATACCTATTCCTTTGAGCGCGTGTTGCGTGACATCCGCGATGCCCGCGACCATGGAGCCCGCACCATCTTCCTGGTAGACGACAACATTACCCTCAACGTGCGACGGTTCGAACAGTTGTGCCACGCCATCATCGATGCGGGACTGAACAAGCTCGACTACTTCGTCCAAGCTATGACCTCGCCGATCGCGAGCCACGGTGAAACCCTCGCGCCTTTGATGCACCGCGCGGGCTTCCGGTACGTTTTTCTGGGTATCGAAAACATCCTGGAAGGCGACCTGCAGTTCTTGCGGGCCGCATCCAAGAACACGGAACGCGAAGACGGCGTCAGCATCGGCAATGCCACCTTGAAAGCCATCGAGTGCTTGCATCGAAACAAAATGTATGTGGTGGGAGGACTAATCGTCGGCAATCCTGACGATACACGGGAGTCCATCCAAGCCAACCTCGAATTCGCCCGCCGCTACGTAGATTGGCCTTACATCCAGCACCCAACACCTTATCCGCGCACGCCCATGACCGAGCAGTTCCGCCAGCAGGGGTTGATCGCGAATGAGCGAGTGGAGGAGCACGACGGGACCACTGCGGTAGTGCGCACAAAATACGTGTCGGCGGATGAAGTTGAATACTTACGGTGGAAAGCTGAGCGCTGGATGAAGACTCGCCACCTTCCCGCAACCTTTTGGCACGATCCGTGGTTCGTCATGCGTCACGCTCGTGAGATGGCTGCCCACACCTTTCGCGGCTCCACGCTTGCTTCGATGTTGGGGCTGGAAGACAAGCGCAAAGCCTTCGAGCGCTACAAGGCAATACGGCGCCAGGAGCGGGCGTACGTATAAACGGGCGCCGCTTTTTCGACCGGTGTGATAAACCTGATATTTGGCACTCCATACCATCCTCTTCCTCTTTTTCGCGGGCGCTCTCGGCGGCGCGCTTAACGCTGTCGCCGGCGGTGGCAGCTTCATCGCCTTCCCCGCTCTGCTGTTCAGCGGAGTCGCTCCCATCGCGGCCAACGCCACGAATACTGTGGCGCTCTGGGTGGGAGTGACGGCCAGTTCGGGCGCTTATCGCAGGCATCTCGACCTTTCGCGCCGCGTCATGATTCCGCTCACCGTCACCAGCGTGATCGGAGCAATTGCCGGCGCCTACCTTTTACTGCATACGCCCGCGCAGACCTTCCTGCGCGTTCTGCCCTGGCTCATGCTGGGAGCGACACTGCTGTTTATGTTCGGCAGCCGCCTGGCACGCGGTTCCAAAGGCTCGATCGCCCACGATGCTTCCACCTCGGCTATCGCCATCGCGGCTGTGTTTGAGCTGGTGGTCTCGGTCTACGGAGGCTACTTCGGCGGCGGGGTAGGAATTCTGAACCTCGCGATGCTGGCCGCGCTCGGCATGACCGAAATTCACGCCATGAACGCCTTGAAGGTCGTGCTCGGCGGGATCATCAATGGCGTCGCCGTCATCGCTTTCATTGTAGCCGACGCTGTGGTTTGGAGAGAAGGCAGCGTCATGATCGTAGGCGCGATCTTGGGCGGATACTTCGGCGCCCACTACGCTCAGAAGCTTCCGGCCGCATGGATTCGCGGCTTCGTCATCGCCGTGGGCCTGGCGATGACAGCGTACTTTTTCTGGAAAGGCTACCACTGACACCGACCGCTGGATTGGCGGGCGTCGTGAAGGCCGAGGGCGGCCGTCCTAGACCTTACGGCTGCGCCATTGACACGTGCTCGTGCACGATCAGCCACTTCCCATTTTGCTTTTCGAACACGGCCGTCCAGCGGAACGTAGTCATTTCGCGCTTGCCCGACTTGAGCGTCATGTCCGACGCCACCGTTGCCGTGATCCAGTAAGCCTCACCGCTCTTGTGGATCTGCGCGTCGTTCACCGTGAACCGGGCTGCCTTGTAGCGCGCGAGATCTTCGCCGACGCCGACCTGATACTCGTCCCAGCTGCCATACTTGAGCGGCGCAATGTCGAAAAATACGTGCGGACCCTGCGCGTAGTACTGCTTCTGCAGCGCCGCGTCGAGCGTGGCCCATCCATCCCAAATCTTCTGCAGGTAGGCCTTATCGACCGCCCCTCCCCCAGCCGAGACTTTCGTTCGTTTTGGTGAAGGGCCGGCTTGCGCGAAACCAGTTTGCGCAGAACCGGAAATTGTCATCCAAGCCGCCAAAGCCAGCACTGCCATTCGTTTGGTCATTTCGTTTCCTCGATACCAGCGGAGCATTCTCGCACGCGAGGCAGAGCCGCGCCAAACTGAAACAGAAGCCCCGTAGAGACGCGGCTTGCCGCGTCTGGGCAGAGGCAAGAAAGATAGGGCAACTACCGCGTCTCCAGGAGGTGTGGCCAATGCCAAGGCCGAACTTTCGTAATCTGCCCTGCTTCCTCCTCCTGAGGCACAATTGACGCAGAATGCCGGCCATTACCCAAAAGGGACACCGGGGCTCGCGCGTCAAGCTCGGCGGCTCCATCCTTGCCCTGGTGCTGCTCGAAAACGGGCGTCAGGTTCGCGGCCGCATGAATCAGCTCTCCGTCAACGGCGGGTTGATCTCGCTCGAACACCCGCTCGACGAAGGCATCCGAGTGACAGTTTTGTTCCACCTCGGCTCCACCAGCATCCGCTGCCGCGCGTACATGTTGTTCCCCATGTGGGCCACACAGGGATGCCTGCAGCCGTTCCGCTTTCTGGATTTGCCGGAGGCCGACCGCTCCAGTCTAAATCGAGAGTTGGAAAATTTGGTCCGAGCCGGCGCGTCTCAGGAAGAGGACGATTCCGAGTAGTCGTTCCTGCCGACAAACTAGCATTGCGCCCGATCCTGCGGAATCCAAATCCTACGGAATCAGATTCTACGGAATAACGATCCGGCTGCCTGCCTCTTCGGGTCTCGCAAGGGCCGATTGTTTTTCAGGGAACTGAGCAAAGAGGAAATCGACGAATGCCCGCGACTTCGGCCTGCCGGAAGTGCGTCCCAAGCCGAGCCGCAGGAGGAAGACCAGCGCCTTAAGTACGTCGGAATCCCGCAGTCGTGTGTGGCCGAGATGCTGCTGCTCGGCCTCGCGAAATTCCCTGACCATCGTCTCAACCTCGCGAGCGATATCTCGAATGATGTTTTGGAGCGCCACATTGGTGGTCGGAGGTTCGTAGATGAGGCTCGAGTTCACCAGCGTTTGATAGCTCTTCACGAGCGAACTCAAAGCCGCGATCAGATCACGATCCATGAGCGGCCGATCGGCGAGAGAACGATCGGCACGAGCGCTCTTCGCCAGTGCGAAGCTGAGTCCGAGGATCAGGTGCTCGCGTTCGTAGAGAAACTTCTCCGTAATCTCAACTTCTGGAAACCATGCCTCGCGATCCCGGTCGCCCGGCCGCTCATTGTCCACGTTTTCGGGGTTCCCTTTCGCGCTGTGCATCGTGGCGTGCTCACGCGCCTGCAGCAGATAAGGACAGTCGCTGGGGCAATCCAGCGTCACCTCGCGCTGCTCGCCGCAACACTGCGGGCAGATTTTCCCGTGCACGGCCGGACAAAACCTCTTTTCTTTTCGCTCTTCACAGATCGCGCAACTCAAGTGCAGTTCCTCGCACTCGATTATTTCACGGCACACTGTCTGCCTTGGCTAAAAGAGAACCATTCAAAGAAGGCCTTCGCTGTGCGGCCGCGCCATCTGGGCGGTCGATATGGCGCTCCAGTGCCCGCGAACTGCACCGTTTTTGATGCAAATCGGAAAACCTGATCGTTGCTATAACCGATTTCTATTTGTCTGCTTGCGCCTGACACGATAGCCTATCTGGTCAAACCCCGGTCATTTCGATCTTGCTGGGTAGCGCACAAACTCAAGGAGACACATGTCAACTGAACTGCGTAATTTTTTGGCGATCCCCTACGACGAACTGGAAGAGATGAATCTGAAGGCGAAGAAACAGCGCCTGGACCGCGTGGCTCCCCACAAAATTCAGGAAGAACGGCTGAAGTACCTGACTGATGAAACGCGTATTAAGGCCGTCACCGTAATGTTCAGCGACCTGGAAGGCCGTCTGCACATGCTGGACTATGACAAGAAATTCCTGCTGAAGAGTTACGACAACCTGACGTTTGACGGTTCGTCGATTCGCGGCTTCACCGCGCAGCGGGAAAGCGATCTCCGCTTGGGCATTGACTGGGCTGCCTTCTACTGGGGACCGGCGGATGTGTTTGGACCGGGCAAGGTGATGGTGTTCGGCGAGGTGATCGACAAGGGCGGCGAGCCTTACGCGGCCGACGTGCGCGGAGTGCTCAAGACTTTCGCGGAGGGTCTGCACAAAAAACACGGTTACACCTTGAACGCGGCCAATGAAATTGAAGGCTTCCTGTTCCAGGGGCCGGACGCCGAGCGCACTTACCACGAGACCGGCAAATTCGAATACGTAAACACTGGCGGCTATTACCATTCGCTGCCGGGCGATCCGCTGCGCAATTTCATTGATACGACCGCGGAAGTGCAGCGGGCGATGGGATTCCAGAACGAAAAGGATCACCCGGAGGTTGCCCCTTCGCAGTTCGAGATCAACTACAACTACGCGGAAGTGGTCGCCGCCGCCGATCACATCCAACTCTATAAACTGGTCTGCCGCCAGGTCGCGCGCAATATGGGCCTGACTGCTTCCTTCCTGCCAAAACCCGTGGTGGGCGTCAACGGCAGCGGCATGCATACCAATGTTTCGATCAGCAAGGGCGGCAAGAACCTGTTCTGGGATCCCAAGGGCGAAGAGATGCTGAGCAAGGCGGGATGGGAGTTCATCGACCGCATTCTGACCCACGGCAATGACATCTGCCTGCTGCTGAATCCGAGCGTCAACGCGTATCGCCGTCTGGATCCGCACTTCGAAGCGCCGAACCAGATCAAGGCGTCGGCGGTCGATCGCGGCTCGATGATCCGCATTCCGATCGGCAACGAGCGCAGCATGCGCGTCGAAGTACGCTCGGTGGCTCCGGACGCGAATCCGTATCTCGTAATGCTCTCGATCTTCAAGACAGGACTCGATGGCGGCACAGCGAAAATCAAGAACCTGCGCCAGGCCGAACGCTACCTGCCCGACAATATCTACAAGGCGCTGGACGACTTCCGCAAAGCAGAATGGACCTCGGAGTTGCTGGGCAAGGACGTGAAGGGGCGCTATGCCGACTTGAAGGAGGCATCGGCCGATCGCTGTGCACGCCTGCTGGGCACGTTCGTGAAAGCGCCCGAAGTGCAGTACCACCACGACGTATACAACCAGTACCTCTGGAACAAATTCTAAAGAAGCTCGCGTAGGGACGGACGCATTCGTCCGTCCCAGCCGAGCATAGTGCTGCTTTCTCCCGCTCGGAAGGCATATTCCAGGCCTTACCCTTTCGGGGACTATGGCCCTCGTCCGTCACTTGCGATAATTGTTGTTCCTAATGGAACCCACCCTTGCACGCGAGCGCTGGCTCCCCAAGTCGATTCTTTGCCTGCGCGATTACAGTCTCAATAAATTCCTGCACGATCTACTTGCCGGAATCACGGTGGGACTAGTGGCGCTGCCGCTGGCAATGGCCTTTGCGATCGCGTCGGGCCTCACGCCCCAAGCCGGCATTTACTGCGCCATCGTGACTGGCTTTCTGATCTCCGCGCTCGGCGGATCGACCACCCAGATCGGCGGCCCCACCGGGGCCTTTGTGGTCGTCATCGCTGGCATCGTCGCCGTTCATGGCGTCGAAGGCCTGTTCATGTGCACGGTGATCGCGGGAGTCATTCTCGTCATCATGGGGCTCACTGGCATGGGTACCGCGGTAAAGTTCATTCCGCGCCCAATCGTTATTGGGTTCACGAACGGCATTGCCATCCTGATCGCCAGCACGCAGGTGAAAGATTTCTTCGGCCTCAATCTGGAAAAAGTTCCGGGTGTGTTCTGGGCGCGCATGCAAGCGCTGGCCCAGAATTTTCATACCATTTCGCTCGAAGCCACCGCGCTGGCCGCCGGCACCATCGTCATCATCATTGTCTGCCGCACCGTTTCAAACCGGATCCCCGGCGCGATTGTGGCCCTGGTGCTGGGCACCTTAGCGGTATGGATTTTCAAACTGCCGGTCGCAACCATCGGCTCGCGTTTCAATGGGATTCCCAGCGGTATGCCGCATCTGCACATTCCCGCGTTTCGGTTTGATTTAATTCACGGACTTCTGGGCCCGGCATTAACGGTGGCTATGCTGGGCGCGATCGAGTCGCTGATGTCGGCGGTGGTCTCGGATCGGATGAGCAATAGCAGCGACAGGAACGACCGGCACAATCCGAACGTTGAGCTGGTGGCGCAGGGCATCGCCAATGTGGTTTCCCCGATGTTTGGCGGGCTGCCGGCAACCGGTGCTATCGCTCGCACGGCGACCAACATCCGTGCGGGAGCAAAGACGCCCGTAGCGGGCATGATTCACGCCCTCACGCTCCTGGCGATTCTGCTGTTTGCTGCGAAGCTGGTGAGTTTTGTGCCCATGGCGGTGCTGGCGGGAATCCTGATGGTGGTGTCCTACAACATGGGTGAGTGGCGCGAGATTCCGTCGCTGCTCAAGCTCACGAAAACCGACATCAGCGTGTGGCTGGTCACATTCGCGCTGACGGTCTTTGCCGATCTTACTGTGGCCGTGCAGGCGGGCATGATCCTCGCGGCGCTGCTTTTCATCAGCCGTGTAGCCGCCACCACCACCGTTTCGCAGGTGACCGACGACTACGTTGAAGATGGACGCGTGCACATTTTGCAGGATAAGGACATCCCGTATTACGCGACCATCTTTCGCATCCACGGGCCGTTTCTGTTCGGCGCGACCGACAAGATTGACGTGGTCACCGAGAATATTCACAAGCTTCCGCCCGTCGTAATTCTGCGGCTGCGAAATATGACGGCGCTCGATGCTACCGGCCTCTTCGCGCTGGAAGAAGTAGCTCGGAACCTGAAGGCGAGTGGTCGCCAGTTGATTCTT
>Ga0210400_10001839_pt1 | contig 20606 bp, 19 predicted proteins | sample IncBWH26MmetaG_FD_155456 | JGI IMG/M metagenome (GOLD analysis project Ga0210400, IMG submission 155456) | Forest soil microbial communities from Barre Woods Harvard Forest LTER site, Petersham, Massachusetts, United States - Inc-BW-H-26-M | ecosystem: Environmental > Terrestrial > Soil >...
TGAGAACGCCCGGCGCCAGCGCGAGGCTTTGCATCCGCTGGGACGCTTTGGACAGCCTGAAGACGTGGCCCATATCGCTGTATTTCTGGCGAGCGATGAATCCAGCTGGGTCACTGGCGCAGCCTTTCCCATGGATGGAGGGTATACAGCGCAGTAACGTTCCTCCGCACCGGCAACTTGATACGCAGTGTGCGCAACTCGTTTTACATTTGCGGTGGACGGCTGGGTGGCGGCTGCTGCGCCGGAGGCTGCGGTCGATCAGCCGCGGCCGGATTGGTCACAGGCGAGGCATTGTCATCCTGCTCTGGTGGTGGCGGCGGAAGCAATTCCTTCTCAATCGCTTTGCGCGGAAACATCTCATCGCGCATGGCTGCGTTGTAGACAAAAGACGCCACAATAACCGCCATCTGCTTCAGGTCTTCCGGTTGCAGCCGGTCGTAAACATCCATGTTGGAATGATGAGTGCGCGTGTCGTATTCAAGCGGATCCTGAATGAACTGGAATCCCGGAATGCCCACAGCGTCAAACGACTGATGATCGGTGCCCCCGGTATTGCGCATGGTCAGAGTATTCATACCAAGATCCGCGAAGGGTTTCATCCAGGCTTCAAAAATTGGCTGGACCCGCGCATTCTCCTGCATATAGATGCCGCGAATCTTGCCGCTGCCGTTGTCCACGTTGAAATACACTGACACCTTAGCTTGTTCGGGCTTCACAGTGACTGGGCCATTTTCGCGGCGCAGCAGCGTGGGGTCTCCTTTGCGCTCGGGGTCTTTCGATTCAGGCCGTTCCCCGAAGTGATGCATCACGTACCATTGCGAGCCAAGCAAACCCTGCTCCTCGCCACTCCACAGACCAATCCGGATGGTGCGCTTCGGCTTGACTCCCAGGACCTTCAGGATGCGAACCGCTTCCATCATCACGACCGAACCGGCGCCGTTGTCGGTTGCGCCGGTACCGGCGTGCCATGAATCCAGGTGCGCTCCAAGCATGACCACTTCATCTTTTTTGTCTGCACCGGGAATCTCCGCGATGGTGTCCCACTGGGTCATTGCGTCATCATAGAAATTGTTTTTAACGCTCAGTTCCAGCTCCACTTCTTTTTTCTGTCTCAGCAGGCGGGCAATGCGGCTCCAATGCTCCACCGCCAGCGTAAGCTGTGTAATGTTGGTTGTTTGTCCCACTTTCTGAGAGCCACCCTGCTGCACAAATACGGTGCCGCCCCCGATGGCGCCACGGCTGTGATCAATCACGGCTACTACCTTTTCGTCTTCAAGGAACTTAAGTATCTGCCTTTGCATGCGTCCGCGACGCGCAAATTCCTGGAAGCGCGCTTCGTTTCTCTCGCCGGGAATCGAGTACTGGTTGATTTCCGCCAGCGATTTTTCGGTATATCGCTCTGACAGCGGCTCGACTGAAGGTTTTACCTCGGGATCATCGCCGATAAGAAGAATCTTTCCGCCGAGTTTGCCTTTGTATTTCGGAAAATCTTGCGGGCCTGAGATATTCACCCGCACCACCTGAGCGCGGACCTCGCCATTCGTGCCCGGGGTCCATGCCTTGGCATAGGCAATCAATGTCACGATATCCGGCGTAACCATGCGGACATTGATGTACTCGTTGGCCCAACCACGACCGAACGGGCTCCATGGCTCCAGGTGTGCGTTGGAGAGCCCAAGCTCGGTCAGCTTGTCGCGGGTCCATTCATTGGCCCGTTTCATGTTGGGGGAGCCGGTGAGTCGCTGCCCAATGCCATCCATAAGACCGCTGGCAATCTCCATGATCTTAGAGTTGTGAAACCCTTCGTAACGAATCCGGTTGACCATGTCGAGATCAACTTTTTCTTGCGCCGAGGAGCTGGCTGCGACGAAACAAAGAGAGAAAGAAAGAAGAAAAAGGGCAGTCCACCGCTTGAGCATCAAAAGGCTCTCCTTTTGTTGGGAAGGGAGTATCGGGACAGAAGTTTAAATTGCGGGTACTAGCAGGTCAAACCATCGCTCGTCAAGAATTGTGAAGTTGAGGCGTTCAGGAGGCGTGACCCTGAGCTTTGTCGAAGGGGGAGAGCCTCCTGCCGAAATCCTGAGCGCCAGCGAAGGATCCCTGAGAGGTAGCAGGCGGCAAGACCAACGATGTCGAATAGATTCGCAACCCTGCATGATGTTGGTTGAGGCGTTCAGGAGGCGTGACCCTGAGCTTTGTCGAAGGGGGAGAGCCTCCTGCCGAAATCCTGAGCGCCAGCGAAGGATCTCAAGCACATAGAGGCCCGGCTCAGCGAGTGATCAACCGTCGGCGGATGCTACGAACCAACGCCACGGTAAAGCCTGTAAAGGCAGCCAAAATAGCCACCGGTGCTGCCGCCTTATAGGCAAGCGTCATGTCTGGACGAGTATGGCTGACGGCCCCGGCCAACAGCAGCACAAAACACAAAAACGCCACGGAAAGGAAGAAAGAAAGGACTCCGGACACCAGGCCTACGCCCGCGCTCATAAAAAGCTTACCCATTTTTGCCTCTGCTTAGGCTGTTGAACTAGCCTACGTTAGAATAATACCGTGACTGAGACCGCCCATGCAGAGATGCGCACCGCGCAGGAAGTGATCCGCGATGCCCGCATAACCCAGGCCCCGAACGGTATTTGCTACACCACGTGCGGCGAAATCAATGTTGCCGCTGCTGATCTCGAGCGCATGATTGCCGCGGTGCCTCAGGCGGTAGCTGCGGCCCTGGACCGCAAAGCATTCTATTTTGTCCCTTTGACAGTCAGCGAAGGGGAGAAGACTCTTATCGCCGAGCGCTATGACAGCAGCCTCACGGAGCGGGCCATCTGCCATCGCAACATCGATTCCGGAGACTCGCAATGCGTGTTTATCTCCACCCGCTTGCTGGACGACAAGTTCTCCATTGCTTTTGAGTTTTTTATCAACGTGGGGCATGCATTTGTAGCCAAGGCGGGCGTGTCTGCCGAATTTGCGGAATTGGCTTGGAACCAGGCTTCCAACGGCGTGCGCGGCGAGACCAGCCTCGATGCCCATGAATTCCGCAAGCAGGCGCTTGCGGGCGGCTCCGGACGGATCGACGAGAAAGCCAGGGCTGACTACTCCGCCGCCGCATTCTCAGATTCCATTGCCATTTACATGCTCTCTCTTTGCCTTGACGTGGACTATTACGAACTGCGCGAACGCGAGTATCCTCTGCTCGTGCCTTCCGCACTGGCCGAGCGCCTTAAGAAAGTTTCTGAACTGTTTCCTCCAGGCCCCAGCTTTCAGTTCAATATCTTTTATCGAAGACGCCCCTAGTTTAGATACCGTCATGAGGATTGTTTTTCGTTGTTAACTAAAGCTTGGGTTGTGAAGGCGTTTGGTCTGTTGGAAGATTGTTTCAATTACCAAATTACAAATTACGCAATTATCAAATTCTCATGATTGCTCATCTTCGCGGGAAGCTGATCTCGAAACATCCCAACCAGGCCGTGGTTGAGGCGGCAGGGGTTGGTTATGAAGTCAACATCACAATTCCCACGTTTTCCGGCCTGCCCGGCCTTGGCGCTGAGGTTGGCCTGTTTGTCCACACGCACGTTCGTGAAGACGCGCTCGCGCTGTTTGGATTTTTGCGGGCGGAAGAGAAGCAGCTTTTTGAAAGGCTGCTGAGCGTCAGCGGCATTGGGCCCAAGCTGGCCATCACTATTCTGAGCGGTATGGCGACCGATGCGATGGTTGCCGCGATTAAAGGCAACAACGTAGCTGCGCTCACCCGTATACCGGGCATCGGCAAGAAGACAGCGGAGCGCATGGTGCTGGAGTTGCGAGACAAGCTGGACTCTTTCGGAGCGACCGAACCGGTGGCCACCACCTCCCCGGTGGAAGACGATGTGATTTCCGCCCTGGTGAACCTTGGATACCAGCGGGCCGTGGTTGAAAAAGCCATGGCGCGGCTGGATAAGACCGCCGGCGAGTCATTTGACACGCTCTTTCGTCGCGCGCTGGCGGCATTCGCAAAGTAACTCTTCTTCTCCAGGCAAACAGCGTTACACTGAGCACCATGAGATGGATCAGGCTACAGGCCGGAATCCTCGTGCTGCTATTGGCGCTGTGCGCTAACGCGGGCGACAAGAAGAAGCAGGCCTATTACGCCAAACCAGGCCAGACCGCTGACCTCGAAACCGAGAAGCTGCTCACGGCAAAACAGGACTGCGAGAACTGGGGACTGGCTGCCGGGCTGGAGAGCATTCTGAAAAAGCAGCATGTTTCCCTCGACCAGACCTTCTGGATCACGCGGCTCAGTGGAGGCGAACTCTGTCTCCCCCAGCTTCCGTCTGCGGAGGCACTTACCCGCGCCGTGAACGGCGAGTTTGTTCTGGAAGATGGACGCCATGTCCGGTTGGAACTGCGCTATGTATCCGGCGCGCCTTCCAACATTGATGACGTGGTCGCCGGTATTCAGCACAAGCAACTTTCGCTGCTTCTTCTGCGCGGTCACGCTTACTACCTTACGGGTGTGACCTACGATGAATACATCGGTCGGGACGGCTCACGGCTGTTTGAATTGAGAGAGATGCGGCTGGCCGATACATTTCCAAAGTTGCCAGGATTGGTCTTTCAGAAGGGCCGCGATGATCCGGCGGATATTGCCGGCGTCCTAAGCATTGCTGTTCTTACTATGTGAAAGGGCAGGGCGGCAGGCCCTAATCTTCCTAATGTTAATGTCTAACGATTACGAAAATAAATTCGCACTCCAAGCTGTACCGAGGATGATTCCTTCTTCAAAATCTCAATCTGAACCGATTCAGAGTCAAGCTTTTTTATTACATCCCAAAGCTCATATTGAATTGCCTTCTTTGCCGTAAGAGCTGGCTTTCTCGCATAGTCCTGAAGCGTCAACGTCTTTCCCCTGTAGTTGAGCGAAAAACCAGCCCATGTTTCCATTGCCCGCCGAATCACTTCCGGCGATGGTGCGTTTCGTCCGTCCCTATAGTTGTAAACTGTCTGGCGTTTCACCTGGAGGGCAGTAGCAATATCTTGGGCCGTGAGCTTCGTTAAGAGCTCATTGATTCGAGTCGAGAACTCTATTTTCAACTCGGGATCTGACGGTGGTCTCGGCATACAAATTTATTTGACTTTTCAGATATATTTGCTTAAGATTGTAAAATATATTTGCTTCGTCTGGGCCTGTCAAGCGTGCTAATTTGACAATTACCAGACTGCAGTCCAGAGATTGGTCGGCATCATACAAACGGAGGGAAATATGGGCACAGCGCCTCCAACTCGCCTCGCCGTCGAAACCGAACTCTATGAGACCCACAAGACTGAGTGGCTTCAAAACCATCGCGACCAGTTCGTTGTCGTCAAGGGCAATGAACTACTCGGATTCTTCCACGAGTTTCACGTCGCTTACTACGCCGGTGTGGAAAAGTATGGAACCAACACAGACTTTCTCGTCAAACGTGTTGTACCGCAGGAACCTGTATTCGTAGTTTTCTGACACTGTGACCCGACATAGTTTCCCTCCTCGTCCCGATTCCAAAGATTTGGAGAAGTTTGGCCCTCGATTTGAAATTGAAGTCGGACCGCCAATCATACGCAACCGAAAAGATCTTCATTTTCCCGCATCCTCGAATCCGAGCTCTGGAAGATTTTCTCAGATGCCAGCGCTCATCGACACTGGTGCTAGACGCACGGTGTTGACACCAGAGGCCATCCAAAAGGTGGGACTACCCGTAGTGGATTACACAACATTATCCCGTGCCGGGGGAATGGACAGAGTGGGTATGCATGTCGCCGCCATCCAGTTTCCCCGCTATAAATTAGCAACTATAGAGGTCATCCAAGTGGTCTGTTGCGAGTTGCCTGAGCAGCCGATTCAGTGCCTGATAGGCAGAGACATTCTTTCCCGCTGGTTGTTAACATACAATGGCAAGACGGGTGAATGGTGTATTGACGAAGAGGATCTGGCAGCTTGGGTAGAACCGCCAGATGACATGCTAACGTAATTGCGTTCGCACTGTACTTCGTTGTCGCGTGAGTTGCGTTTACTTCCCAATACAAAAACTGCTGAAGATCAAGTTCAGAATGTCATCGGCTGTGGTCTCACCGGTGATGGCATCCAGCGGACGCAAAGCGCCATAAAGATCCATCATGATCATTTCATGGGGAATGCCGCCTTCAACGGCTTGTTGGGCGGCAGCCAGGCTGGTGAGCGACTCTTCGACCAGCCTTTGATGACGGACGTTGGTCAGGAACCCAGCTTCGTGCTCGCCCATAGAATGGCCTGAAAGCGCATCGAGAATCTCGGCCCGCAGCTGGTCAATGCCTTCTCCGGTCAAAGCGGACGTTCGCAGAATCATTCGGCTGTCAGGGACTGCCAGAGAGAGCTCGCCCAGATCCGCCTTGTTGGCCACTACAATGATTTTTCTGTTTTTCGTGGTCTCAAGCAGTTCGTAGTCTTCCGGCAAAAGCTGGTTCGAGCTGTCCATGACAACCAGCACCATGTCCGCGTCACTCAACGCCTCGTAGGATTTACGAATGCCGATGCTCTCGGCTTCGTCAGTGGAGTGGCGCAGGCCGGCAGTATCAATCAGCTTGAGTGGAATGCCGCCCAGGGCAACAGTCTCGGTCACCAGATCGCGGGTGGTTCCCGGCGACGCCGTCACAATGGCGTGCTCACGTTCAATCAGGCGGTTAAACAGGCTCGATTTGCCGACATTGGGACGCCCGACAATGGCCAGCGTAAAGCCCTCATGCACAACTTTGCCGTAAGCAAATGAGTCCTTCAGTTTCTCCAGGGGACGCTGGACTGCTTCGATAAGCGCAAGAATCTGCACAGGGGGAAGCACCGCCACATCGTCTTCGGCAAAATCAATGCCGGCTTCCATTACGGCGATCAGGTCTACCAGCGTCTTCTTAATCGGCTGGAGCCGTTTCGAAAGCGCTCCGTCGAGTTGCTGGGCTGCGACTTTGGCCTGATAAAGAGTTTGCGACTCAATCAAGTCGCGTACGGCTTCAGCCTGAGTCAGATCGAGGCGGCCGTTCAAGAAAGCGCGCATGGTGAACTCGCCGGGCTCTGCCAGACGGGCCCCGCTCGCAAGAGCCAGTTCCACAATATGGCGAAGGACTACAGGGGAGCCGTGTGCGGAAATTTCGACTACGTCGTCTGTGGTGTAAGAGTGGGGCTTGGCAAAATAAGTGACGACCGCCTCATCCATTCGCTCCCTGGACTGGGGTTCCACCAACTCGGCAAACGCCGCTCGCCCAGCCTCCAGCGGACGTCTGAGGCTCAACATGGACTGCGCAAGCTGCTGCGCCTGGGGACCGGAAAGCCGCACCATGCCGACACCGCCCCGTCCTGGCGGGGTCGCAATAGCGACGATGGTGTCGTCCAGGTTCACGTTTTTATTGTAGAGAATGGCTTGAGGCGGACTCCAGCGCGCTTTCTAGCTTTCTGGCTTTCTATCTAGCGGCGAACAGGCTTGGCGGGCTTGTAATCCTTGGGATATAAAACCACGTACCTGCGCGTCCCCTCGCCCTCGCTCTGGGTGGTCAGCGATTCATGGTCGCGAAATACCAGGTGAATCAATCTCCGCTCACGGGAAGACATAGGGGCAAATGAGTAAGGAACTCCGGCTTTGAGTACTCGCTCTGCTGCAACCTGCGCGGCCAGCTTCAGCTCCTGCTGCCGGGCGGCCCGATATCCCCGGCAGTCAAAGCTGATCTTATCGTGATGTTCCGGATGCAAGCGCAACGATTCATGCACAATAAGCTCGATAGAACGCAACATTTCGGCGCCACGTTCCAGGAGCAGGCTGCTATCCGGCCCTGCCAGTTCCACCAGAATCTCCGGCGCGGCCAGGTCAGCCGAGGATGGCGGGTTGACGGTGATGCGATATTTGAGACGAAATCCGCCCGAAGCAATAATGTTCTTCAGAAAGGAGTCGATTTTCTTAGCGGTTGCGACTTTGTCCTGAAGCATAATCAAGAGTCCAGATTATACAATCCAAATCACTTTTTGCGGGTGGACCGCCGTTCCGCGGCTTTGCGCACCTGTTGCCCGAACTCAGTGCGGTTGATCGCAAGCTGCTGGAGCCATCCCAAGATATTGCTGAGGCCCCAGTAAATTCCAAGCCCGGAAGCGACGCTCCAGCTGATAACGCCCATCATCACCGGCGTCATGAAAGCAAACATCTTCTGCTGGGCCGGATCCATGCCTGCCTGCGGAGTGCTTTTCTGGGTCACAAACATCGTAATCGCAATGGCGATCGGCAGGATGTGGAGCGGATCGGGAGCGGCCAGATTGTGAATCCACAACCAACTCGCCTGGCGCAGCTCGATGGCATTTCCGAGCATGGAATAGAAAGCAAACAGAAAGGGCATCTGCAGCAGCAGGGGCAGGCAGCCGCCCAGCGGATTCACGCCTTCCTTCTTGTACAGCTCAGACATTTCCTGCTGCATCTGGGCCTTGCGCGGATCGGTAATGCCGTAACGCTTGTATTTCTCGTTGATGGCCTTGATCTGGGGCTGAATCTTTTGCATCTTGAGCGCTGACTTCATGCTGGAGATGCGCAGCGGCAGAAGGGCAATGGTAATGACCACAGTCAAGAATGCTATTGCCCAACCCCAGTTGCTGATCATGTGCTCGTGAGTCCATTTCAGCCACAGGAACAGCGGCTTGGAAATGAATCCAAAGAACCCGAAGTCCAGGATGCCGCCCAGGTCTGGACCACTCGCCTGAGCGTGGACACTCTCGAGAAGATCGACTGCTTTAGGCCCCATAAAAAGACGCTCGCGGGTGAGTCCGTCTGCGCTTCCCATCGCCAGACCCAGGACCGAAGCCTTATCTTTCTCGGATTCGTTAGGCTTGTCCAGGTTTCTCGGAACATCTACCGCTTGATGCAGCGTGACCACGACCGCATCTTTAGGAGACTCGGGCATGAACGCAGCGGTGAAATATTGGTCCACGGCGGCGGCCCATTGAAACGGACCGCTTACAGTTTGCCCGCCTACCACCCACTTCTTCCCGCCGGTCAGAAACCAGCCGGACTGCGGGGCTTGGCGCGTGATGTTGCCGTTCTGGTTCCAATCAATGCGAGCACCCGCATACGACGGCAGCACGGTCTGGTCGCCAAAGCCTCCAGGCCACGCCGGATAAGCCTGAACACGCTGGCCGTTGTGCTGGACTTCAGTCTCAATGCCCACGATATACGACGAAGATGATTCGAACTTAAACGTCTTGCGGGCGCTGGTATCTCCGTCGCGATACTCGAAGGTCAGGGAAGTCGGAGCTGTTTGCGGGCCCACGGCGCTTGAGACATACAAGACCTCGTTCAGCTTCTTCTGCAGCTCCTTGTCGTAAGTGAAAAACGAAAGGGGATAACCGACCACAGGAGCTGTGGCCGGATTCACCATGTCCAGAGGTTTTCCGAAATCGTCTTTGTACTTCTTGAGTATCCAGGATTTCACCAGCGCGCCCTGGTTGCTGAAAGTGATGCGGTAAAGGTCGTTTTCTACAACCGTCTCGATCACATTCGGGGCCTGCCTGGCAGGAAGGCTTGGAACAGCAGGCTTTATGCTGCCCTCGGTGTTCTTAGCCGCTTGCGGGGCCGACGATGTACCGGTTGGTGAAGGAGAAGGTTGAGGCTGGGTCTGGTGCTGTTCCGGACCTGGCTTAGCCGGCGGCTGAGGAGGCTTGAACAGGAAGGTCAACGCAATTCCAACAAAGCTGATGAGCAACACCAGGAGCAAGCGCTTCTCAGAGCCTGGATCCTGCTGCGGATTGTAGTATTCAGTCAAAGGTTTCTCAATTAATCTTTCTGCACGGGATCATATCCCCCGCGGACGAACGGATTGCAGCGCAAGACTCGCCATACTGCCAGCATACCGCCATAAAGAATTCCGTGCCGAGCTAAGGCCTCCGCCGCGTATTCCGAACAACTTGGAACGTAACGGCAGGAAACGGGAAGAGCGGGAGAAATCACGCCCTTGTAGCATTTCAGCAACGCTGTAGCGAGCGCTTTCATGCTGATCTTCCCTTCTCCGGAGCTCCCTTTTCTGGTGGTCCTTTTTGAAGCGCGGCAAAAATCTGTTCGAGCTCCGCCTCCAGCCGCACAAACTCGATCTTCAAGACCGACTTTCTGGGATGCAGCACGACATCGAGCGGCAGGCTTAACGCAACGAGGCGCCGCTGGACCGCAGCTCTCATCCGGCGCCGTATCCGGTTCCGTTCTACCGCGCCCCCCAGAACTTTTCCTACCGTGAACCCCACACGCGGACCCTGGGCGTCATTGCGGTTGCGATAGAAGGCCGTAATGTTCCCCGCAAAATACTTCCTGCCTTTTTGGTACACGGTCTGAAAGTCCGCATGTTTCAACAATCGCGAACTTCTGGGAAACTTCCGTCCATATTGTTTCTGGTTGTGGTTCACATCCGGGCGAGCACACAATGGCGAGAAAGCTTGCAGACCGGTTACTCGCGGAAGCCGGGCTTTACTGAGACGCGCTTGCGTCCCTTGGCGCGGCGCCGCGACAGCACGGCTTGTCCGCTCTTTGTTTTCATTCGTGTACGAAAACCGTGCGTCTTGGAACGATGGCGACGGTTAGGCTGGAACGTGCGCTTCGGCATTGAGCTCTGAAACTCCTACTAAGAATTTTTTGCACAGGACAAACGATAAGTATAAAGGAATTAGGGCTTACTGTGCCATAGCAGAGACCGCAAACCCATTAAAACCCCAATTTCTTGGCTCATTTTTGCCTTTAACCGAAAGACTCATTGAGGTTCCTCTCATCCTCGTGCGACGAACCACACCTTTTAGGTCCCAGATAATTTTACTTGAGTTCAATTTCTAAAGCATTGAGACAAGAAAACTTTCTAACGGACAGTAGTGCGTCGAGTGAGAGACTTGCATCGAACTGAAATGTTCTTCATACGATTCGCCGAAATGCAGGGTTGCACCTCGCGCGCAGCATTTTTCATTCGCCTCGTCTTAGGATTCCATGATCGCCGCGGGGCGTTCGTTCCATTTCGGATTGTGCTCGTAAAAAATATTTCGTGAGCGCATTTAGACGGCAGAAGTTTGTGCTAGTATGCCGACCAGTCTAGAAAAAAGTTGTTGCACCATGCAGTGTTCAGAGGTTTGTGCGGTGTTCAGGTGCTCTGTGAAAGCCCACACGGAGTAATTTCATAAAAATCGCCTTCACAAACCGAGCTGGTTCAGCTCGGTTGGAAATATTTCAAGAAATGTCATTGTCATCGTCGTCAACCGCTACCGGTACTGCGAATCCATGGCTCCGAATCCTGGGAGCACTTGAAAAAAAGATCAGCCGGCACTCCTATGACACCTGGCTAAAACCCACCAGGTTCAGCCATGCAAACGGCGGCATCTTGTTCGTGCGCGTGCCCACGCCGGAGTTCCGCCACATTGGAGAAAAGTTCGGCGATCTGATCCAGGAGGCCATTGATACCATCGCTCCCGAGTTTCACGATGTGAAGTTCATCACAGCCGAAGAAGACCCAAGCAATCCTCCAGTGCGCCCCGATGGGGGATTTGCCCCGGTTTCGGTCCCCGGTCCAGCGGTGGCCCCTGTCACCGGCAAGCAACAGCGTTTTGACTGGGATTCAGCGGCGCAGCTCAACCCCAAGTACACGTTCGAAGCATTTGTGGCGGGCTCCGGTAACCAGTTTGCCCACGCTGCGGCCCAGGCCGTGGCGGAGAGGCCTTCCAAGGCCTACAACCCGCTGTTTCTGTATGGGGGCGTCGGGATGGGGAAGACCCATCTGATGCAGGCAATTGGGCATGAGGTGAAACGGCGCCAGCCTCACGCTTCAATCTGCTATGTTTCCAGCGAAAAATTTACCAACGAGATGATTAATTCGCTGCGCTATGACCGGATGACCAGCTTCCGCGACAAATTCCGCAACGTCGACGTGCTGTGTATTGATGACATTCAGTTCCTGGCCCAGAAAGAACGCACCCAGGAAGAGTTTTTTCACACATTTAACGCTCTGCACGAGTCCATGAAGCAGATCGTGATCGCCAGTGATCGTCCGCCCAAGGAGTTGGCGGAGATAGAAGACAGATTGCGGTCGCGATTCGAGTGGGGACTAATTGCCGATATCCAGCCGCCCGATCTGGAAACCAAGGTGGCCATCCTGCAAAAGAAAGCGGAGTCGGAGCGGGTCACGCTCAGCACTGACCTGGCGCTGTACATCGCCTCCAATGTCCGCACCAATGTGCGTGAATTGGAAGGGGCCTTGATTCGCTTGATGGCTTACTGCTCCTTGACCGGGGCGGAAATTAACCTGTCGACCGCCCAGCAGGTGCTTAAGAATTTCATCGACTCCCAGGCGCGCAAGATTACCATTGACGCGATTCAAAAAGCCGTGGCGGAACAGTTCGGGCTGCGCGTCGCCGAGATCAAGGTCAAGAGCAACTCCCGCGTGATTGTATTCCCGCGACAGATTGCCATGTACCTGGCCAAGCAGATGACCGAAGCATCATTGCCGGAGATCGGCCGCCAGTTTGGGGGCAAGCACCACACCACCGTAATGCACTCCATCGACAAAATTGAGGAGCAACGGCAGGCGGACAAGGATTTGAACAGGATGCTGAACAAATTGACCGAGACCCTGAACAACTAGCAACGACTGGCAGGGATGGCTGGGAGAGCCCTGTCGTGTAGACTTTTCCACTTTCGGACGCGTTTCCCTTAGGGAGTGCTGTGGAGAGACTGTGGAAACGGTGCAATAAGCGGTCTGAACTTTAATTGGGTACCGGCGATTCAAGGTCATGCACAGAGTTAGGGACCGGAAGTGCAAGTGGTGATCCGGGGACAACAGGTTGCAAGTCAACAATTTGTCCATGATTCCCACTTTTCCGCAGGCATCTGCTGTTACTACTGTTTTTAGTTATTTTGTTTTGATAAGGTAGAGCTAAGAACTCCAAGGAGGCCGTATGCCTTCTTCCGCGGGTACAGAGGCGGGAGCCGCAATGGAAATAACAGTCAGCAAATTGGATCTACTGAAAGAACTCACGGCCACACAGGGCGTGGTAGAACGCAAGACGACCATTCCGATCCTCTCCAATTTTTTATTTGAGGCTGCGGGAGACAAGCTCTCGATTACGGCCACGGACCTGGATTTGAGTTTGCGTACAGCTTGCCCTGCCAAGGTAAAAAAAGATGGGTCCTGCACCATACCGGCCCGCAAGCTGTACGATTACGTAAGGCTGCTGGGTGATGGAGAGATAAGCATCAAGCTGCTGGAAAACCATTGGGTGCAAATCCGCAGCGGGCGGTCGAATACCAAGATGGTCGGCATGGCGCGCGCCAACTTCCCGGCGCTTCCCCTGTTTCCCGCTGAATCGGCCATTAAGCTTCCCGCCCCCGTCATTCGCAATTTAATTGGAAAGACCATCTTTTCCATCTCCAATGAGGAATCCCGTTACACGCTGAATGGCGCCCTCATGGTGTTGAAGCCGGAGAGCATCGTCATGGTGGCCACCGACGGCCATCGGTTGGCCCATATTGAACATAGCAACTCCAAGCTCACGGTAAGCGGCGAAATGAAAGTGCTGGTCCCTAAAAAGGCCATGGCCGAACTCAACTCCCTTTTGAATGCTGCTGATATCCAGGAGGTAGAGTTTGCCAGGGATGAATCTACGCTCTTCTTCCGTATAGGCGGCCGATTGCTGACCTCGCGTCAACTCACCGGCCAATTTCCGAACTATGAAGCTGTGCTGCCCCGCGATAACAACAAATCCGTCACTGTCCATTGCGACGAGCTTTCCGGTGCAATTCAGCGCGTGGCCCAATTCGCGGATGAGCGCTCGAATGCGGTCCGCATGAAAGTGGAAAAAAATGAATTGAAGATCTCTTCTTCAAACACCGAAACCGGAGAGTCCGAAGATTCCATGGAAACCACCTATGACGGCGATCCCATGGTCATCGGCTTCAATTCGCAGTACCTGCTGGAATTTCTGAAGGTCGTTACTTCCGGCGACGTGCGGTTTGAGTTCAAAGATGCTCAGTCGGCAGGCCAGTTGCGGCCGGACGAAGCCCCCGATAGCGAATACAAATATCGCTACATCATCATGCCTATGCGAATCTGATGCGGATGACAACCAGTCAGGGAAAACAACAAAGGCCGGACAAAATGTCCGGCCTGTTTCTTGCTATAGAAGCGAAAGCCTATTCCACCATCTTGCGGGCCATAACCCGATCAACGGCTCGTTCTACTCCGGGGATGAACGAATCAACGGGAGAAAAAGCGAGCTGATTGCCAGCTACTAAGGGTGTACCAGCCAAACTTTCATTCCAGCGCTGGAAAATAAGGCGCGACGGTGAGTCCAGAACATTCTTGCGTTGTGGTTCCGGAAGCAGCAGGCTCACACCCCAAAACGCGCTGACCGCAAGCGAAGAAACGGTGCTGATCATCGGTACGATGGGCCCCTGTCCGGGAGGCAGGTGATTCTGCACGTAGCACAAAATCAAGGCGATGGCGGAGAAACTACCCAACCCGAGTCCAATGGACATGGCATGACTGCGCCAGGAAAGCCCAAGGCGCGTCTCGAAAAGCAAAAGCAGCAGAAGCAAGCCGCACTGCATCAGTTGGATGCTTCGTTGCACAATAAGAATGGCAGCCATCACTTTGCTTGGCTGTGAGCCCGCTGTTACAAATGCGGTAAGGACTCCCACCAGGAGCAGAAAAATTCCCGCCCAGCAAAAGAGCATCTTGCCGAGGTCAATGACCGCGGAGTAAGGCTTCAGAATATTGATGAAGACTTCGTACATGATGGCGAACCCGAACAACAAGTTGATCGCCGTCAGCGCGTAGTACACATAAAAGAAATACTGGTAGGGAAGCCTTATAGCCAAAATCACGGCAAGCAGCTGGATGATACAGTACGCCGTATAGCTGAAGAAAAACGGAAAATTTGCGCGCAGCTTGCGCTTCAGCATTACAGTCAAAATGCCTAGTTGCAGGCAAAGCGAAGAAACCGTGAGCGCCCAATAAGTAAGAGACATGTGCATAAGGCTGCCTCCAGAGGTCGGGAAGCATACCACGACCTTGGATGCGGTTTCAAGCATCCAGCGGCCAGAATTCTTGGCGTTGAGTTAGTAGTTAGTTACCTAGCCCAAGCGACGCCAAAATCCCAATTTTGCACAAGTCTCAGTGGCACTACGTGATATGCATCACTGAGGGTAAATCACTAGTTAACAAGCGCATGGTGCAGGAATGGGCATATTGGGGGCTGGTGCGGGCCCCATGGGTCGCGGAGTTGATTGATTGTTTACTGAAAAAGCAGCATAGCCGCCGAAGAAGACTAGAGCGAGAAGGCTGGAACGAAGTAGCGTTTTCATTAGGGGATCTCCTGAATTTTTGTTACTCGGGGTGGTGATTGCCGAGTTGCGGGGAGTATATCAGTGGATCAGCCGTTTATAAACGGTATTTTTCCACAGGTGTGGATATCCCTTGTTCATGTCCAAACGCTTGTTTTATCAGGTCCAAGAGTCACGAGGTGTTACTGTCTGGCGCACCCAAAATGGGCCTTAAATTTAACCAATGTTCAGGCCTTAGGAAAATGCTTTCGTCATGAGTACAGAAGCCCGACTTGGAGCTGGCATTGGTCTCTCCACCTCACATTGAGCAGCTTGTTTTCCGCTATCCAGCAATTCGCTTTGTGGTAAAATGAGGAGTGGCAGAAATTCCACTAAATAATTGAATTTTCAGTAACTTGGGCCGAATCGGCGAGATCTGAATTGTGCTGGCCGGGTGCCTGAATGCGCGCCTGGATCGCAAAGGGAGTGTGTGTGGTCGTAAAGGATTCCGTAGCAACTGCAAAACAAATGGCAGAACATTCAGAAACAAAGAAAACCAGTGGGAACGGAAACGGGAACTACACCGCAGACGACATAAAAGTGCTTGAGGGCATGGAGGCCGTGCGTCTCCGTCCAGCTATGTACATAGGCTCGAACGGCGAGATGGGCCTGCATCACCTGGTCTATGAAGTGGTGGACAACTCGGTTGATGAAGCCCTGGCAGGATACGCAACGGTTATCGACGTGACCATTCACATCGATAATTCCATCACGGTCGTCGACGATGGCCGCGGGATTCCCGTGGATGACATGGTTGTAGATGGAGAAAAACTTCCCGCTGCGCAAGTGGTGCTTACGAAATTGCACGCCGGTGGAAAGTTTGACAGCTCCAACTACAAAGTGTCAGGCGGTTTGCATGGCGTTGGTGTTTCGTGCGTAAACGCGCTGAGTCATCAACTTGATCTGGAAATCTGGCGGGACGGTCATGTCTGGGAGCAGGGTTACTCCAAGGGCCAGCCGCAGACCAAGCTGAAGAAGACGGGTACCACAAAAAAGCGCGGAACCAAGGTCCACTTTCTTCCCGACAAAGAGATTTTCACCGTTTCGGAGTACAACTTTGACACTCTCGCGCAACGCTTGCGCGAACTTGCTTTCCTGAACAAAGGCCTGCAGATCACGTTGACGGACGAACGTCAGACGGATTCGAAGACCGGTGAAGCCAAGCGGCTGGAATTCAAATACACGGGCGGCATCGCGGAGTTCATCAAGCACTTGAACCGCGGCAAAAGCGTGTTGCACGATAAGCCGATCTACATGGAAGCCGAGCGTGATGGCGTCCAAATGGAGATTGCTCTTCAATACAACGACGGCTACTCGGAAACGGTTTTCAGCTTTGCCAACAACATCAACACAGTGGATGGCGGTAGCCATCTTTCCGGTTTCCGCACTTCGCTGACTCGCACCGTCAACTACGCCGGCCAGCAGCTTGGCCTCTTCAAAGATGTCAAGGAAAACCTGACCGGTGACGACGTGCGTGAGGGCCTGGTGGCGGTAGTGAGCGTTAAGTTGCCGCAGCCCCAGTTTGAAGGCCAGACCAAGGGAAAGCTCAACTCCGATATTGCCGGGATTGTTCAGGCGTTCATCAACGAGCGTTTGGGGGCATTCTTCGAGCAGAATCCTCCGGTGGCTCGCAAGATCATCAACAAAGCGATTGAGGCTGCCCGGGCGCGCGAGGCGGCCCGCAAGGCTCGCGATCTAACCCGGCGCAAAGGCGCATTGGACGGCGGCGGTCTTCCCGGCAAGCTGGCGGACTGCTCAGAACGCGATCCCAATCGTTGCGAACTCTTCCTGGTGGAGGGTGAATCCGCCGGCGGCACTGCCAAGCAGGGCCGCGACCGTCGCTTCCAGGCCATTTTGCCGCTCAAGGGCAAAATCCTGAATGTAGAGAAAGCCCGCTATGACAAGATGCTGAGTCATGAAGAAATCCGGGCCATGATTACAGCGCTCGGGACGGGCATTGGCAAAGACGATTTTGATCCAGCCAAGCTGCGCTATGGGAAAGTGATCCTGATGACGGATGCCGACGTTGACGGATCGCATATTCGCACCCTGTTGCTTACGTTTTTCTTCCGCCACATGAATGAGCTGATCAAGCGTGGCAATGTCTTTATCGCGCAGCCGCCGCTCTACGGCATTAAGAAAGGCAAGACGCTCCTTTACATCAAAGACGACCGGGAGTTTGTGCGGGTCATGGTAAAGCGCGCTGCGGAAGGCATGGTGGTCCGCTATGGGGAAGGGGCGGCCAAACTGGAAGGCGCGCCTCTGGCTAAGTTCATGACCACCCTGAACGAATACCTGGGGTTCTTTGACAAGACGGACAAGCGCATTCGCAGCGAAAAGATTACTCAACTGCTTCCCAAGCTGGGATTTTCTCAGCGCGTTGATTTTGAGGGAGACAAGAAAACCGCCCCTAAGAAAATTCAGCAATTGGAAAAAGAGCTGAACAAGATGGCCAAAGAGCAGCAGCTCAAATCGGTAGAGAGCTACTTTGATGAAGAACATAATCTGTGGGGAGTGCACTTCACGGATTCTCAGGGAGCGGAGCGCCAGATCAACTGGGCGCTGGCGTCCACGCCGGAATACCGGCAGATGATTTCCAAGTTCAAGCAGATCGATGAATTCATGCAACCGCCATTCATAGTTGAGGTTGTGGCCAAAGGCGGCAACAGCGACAAATCCGCCGGCTCGAACGACGCCGAGGATGACCAGGAGAATGCAGCCAGAAAATCGGCCAAGCCAGCCGCCCGGCGTACGAAAACGGAACCTGAACTGATAGAGAAGCAAACGCCTCGGGAGCTGTTCGAATACGTCCTGAATGAGGGCCGCAAGGAATATACGGTGCAACGCTACAAAGGGCTGGGAGAAATGACCTCTGAGCAGCTTTGGCACACCACCATGGATCCTGAGCAGCGGACCTTGCTGGCTGTGAAAGCTGAGGACATTGAGGCCTGCGAATTGATCTTTACCACGCTCATGGGTGAAGACGTGGAGGCCCGGCGTAAGTTCATTGAGGAAAATGCCCTGGATGTAAAGAACCTGGACATCTGATGTGACACAAAGTGACGCAATTTATTGACGGGCCGCCAACAATTCAAACCCATTCCTCTCTTCTAAAATGGGTATCGCTTTCACTTCTTGGGTTTTGGCGCACGGGCTCTTCGGAGCAGGGCACAGAGCGTCGCCTCTGCCAGATCTCCCTCGCTGAATCCGCAGCGTCAGCAAATCGTAACTTCCGGATGCCGACCATTCAGGAGCTACCCACGCGTTCAGGCTTGGCGCATCCCCGAGGCGTAGCGATCTATCGTGAGTTATTGAAGTAACATAGGGCTGGAAACTATGAATCGCAGACGCTTTCTCCATGCCGCTGTTGCAACGTCCGTTGGATCATTTCTGTCTCAGGATTTCCCGATACTTGGTGCCGCCGCGGAGGCGAAGAGTTCGGCAAAACATGCGGGTGCCTTCGAGACGATCGGGTTGTATTGCTCACTTCCCACGGATCCGCCTCCCAAGGACCCGCGAATGTACGATTTCTATAAAGCCTGCGGCTACAACTATCTGGAATTCTGTGAAGCGGGGTTTCGTTCTCGCCCCGACCACCTGCCCGACTACTACAAGGAGATGTCCAGCGCGATCCATCTGGCGCACGAGAGAGGCTTCCGCGTGGGAATCGTCCTGCTCGCCGGTATGGAGCAATGGAAGGGACCCGGCAAAACTGGGTATTCGGGAGCCTTCAGCCCTCTCGACAAGGCCAAACTAGAGGAGCGATTCGCGAATCTGCGGCAAGCCGTCTCCGCTCTACGGAATGCTGACGCCTTCATCTTCCTTCCAGGCGACCCGGGCGGAGACCCTAAAGGCCGAAGTACTCTGGAAAACTGCCTCGCGTTTTGTCGTAGCGTAGAGCAGATAGCGAAGCAGCAGGCGCCCGAGGCGAAGTTCATGGTAAACCTCTGGGCCGTGTCAGAGTGGGAAGGCTTTTCTTCCCCCTTCAGCCTCCGTTTTTGGCAGCAGGAGGTCAAACTGTCGCGAGCGGTCGCGGCGGCGCCTGACTTGCTTGGGCCTGGTTGCGGTGTGTCTTTTCCGCTCCACAACTACTACCGGTCGCTTGCCCTGTCTTGTTATGCCAAAGCGGGGATTGAGCCAGAGCTCTATCCGACACCGAAGGACGTGCAGGTGCTGCGAACCCGGGGCGTCAAGCCACTGCTTGGCTGGCCTTATTTCCTGGTGGATGAGGCTGACGATGGTTTCCTAAGGCCCAACAACGTGGCATCTGGCGGGCAATCCTCGGCCGAGACGCGCTACATCCGGGCTCTTGTTGATTGCGGACGCAGAATAGGCCTGGATGGTCTGGTCGGCAACGCCATCTTTTTCCAGGCCGAATCTCTCAATATCTATGCCTTCGCACAAATGTGCCGCTATGCTGATCTGACACCGGAGCAACTGCTCGACCAGTACGCAGGTTTTATTGGCGATGAGAAGACCAAAGTCGCTCTCGGGCAAGTGCTCCGCTACATCGAAAATCACAGCAATTGGCAAAACAGCCTGCCCGCTTCGTACCAGCTGAACAGCCTTGATGTTTCAGAGGTGATTTCAGCATCAGCGGCGCTGGAGCTGCTGGCTCAGGTCAAGCCCTGCGTCAGCCCGGCGATTCCTCTATTGGAGCCACCAGCCCTTTATCTGGGTCGGCTTAAGAAGCGGCTGGAAGCCATCGCTGCAGGTAACATCGGCGGCGTCGCCCCGATTCGAACAAGTACAAGCGTCAATGAGAACATCCATGCGCCGGGTCAACGACTTGAGGCGTTCCCGGCGTAGAGACACATTCAAAAGTTCGCAGCAACCTTCATCTGAATCATCTGAATGAAAGGTTTGCAGTTGCTGAGATGAAGCGCATGCCCTGAAACGACAGCGCGATTCTGGTCGTGTGACGGGCAACTCTTACCTAATCCGGGTAAGGGAAGGTTTGCCGACGATTCGCCAATCTGAGAGAATCTATCTCTAAGGCGATGGCAGGTTTAGCCTGACTCGGCCTGTCGGCATAAAACAGTACGGCAAGTTCTGGGATGACCGGTTGTATCCAGGTCGGTCTATCCAGGTCGGTCTAAACAAGAATTAGTCCGCAGAGGGGGACCCGATGAAGCGCACGTGGACGATCATAGGGGTAGGCGACGTGCCGGGCAGCTTCAAATGGTACCAGGCGCTGTTCGACCAGTCGGCTACCCTTCCTGCCCATGATTACTTTGGGCAAATCCT
>Ga0210400_10001840_pt1 | contig 20600 bp, 19 predicted proteins | sample IncBWH26MmetaG_FD_155456 | JGI IMG/M metagenome (GOLD analysis project Ga0210400, IMG submission 155456) | Forest soil microbial communities from Barre Woods Harvard Forest LTER site, Petersham, Massachusetts, United States - Inc-BW-H-26-M | ecosystem: Environmental > Terrestrial > Soil >...
TGGACTGAGGCGGATCGTCGAGGCGGGAGTGATCCCGGCCTGGCTGATTCAGAAATATCTCAACAAGTGGATTTCAAGTTCGTACGATCTCTTCGGCACCGATCATTCTTCGTCCGCGCACTGGGCGTATGTGTGGGGCGTGAAGGGCCGGTATGACGAACCCAAGAACGATAAGGCGCCCGACCTGGACGACCTGAATGACTACAACCGTAATCTCTATCGGGACGAAGTCGCGGGACTGATTGAGCGTTTCAACGGCGCTCTGCGCGCGGGCGAGCCCCGGCTCTATGCGCCCGACATCAAGTTCAATCGCGCCATCGGGAAATGGGCGGGACAGAAGTTCCACGCCCAGACCGGCGAACCGCTCGACGACCGCGTCTACGAAGAGCACCTGAAAGACTACATGCCCTCGGCCGCGGACAAGAAACTGCTGCTCGACATCATCAACAACGAAAAGAAGTGGATTGCGGAAAAGACGGGCGCGCGCGACCCGCTCTCGACCATCGGAGAAGTGCGGAAGTCGGCGATCAACTTGTGATCTGCGGTTGCGTTGAAATCTGTTGTCGTCTCGAAAGGGCGCGGCTTTGAGCCGCGCCGTGGTGCCCCGGTGATAGCGGTTTTGGCCGCTCAGGTTGAACGCAGGAGAGCTTAACAAATGCCAACTGCAGAAATGTCGTCAGCCCGCCTGACACTTGACCTTATCCCTCCGATTGCTCGCGTCGTGCTGCACCATCCCCCGCTCAACGTAATCGACATCCCGATGATGGAAGAGTTGTCGCGCTCCCTGGCGGCGATCGATGCTCACCAGGATGTTTCCGTGATCATCCTGACTGGGGATGGCAAGGCGTTTTCCGCGGGCGTGGATGTAGCCGCTCACACTCCCGACAAAGTCGACGAGATGCTGGCAAAGTTTCACGCCATAATCCGCGCGCTGCTCGCGACCAAGAAAGTCAGCATCGCCGCGGTCCACGGCCTCTGCCTCGGCGGTGGCGCGGACCTGGCCATGATGTGCGACATGGTCTACACGACCGACTCGGCGCAGTGGGGATTTCCCGAGATCAAACTAGGTTGCTATCCTCCGGTGGCGTGTACCGCGCTGGCTGCGCTCGTCGGGCAGAAGCGTGCCGCGGAACTGATTCTTACCGGGCGTGAGATCTCCGGTAAGGAAGCGGCGGAGATTGGTCTGGCTACTCGCGCCGTACCCGATGCCGAACTGTCCGCCGCTGTCGACGACACTATCGAGCATTTGCGTCATCTCAGCCCGGTCGCATTGGCTCTGGCCAAGAAGGCGTCCTACGCCTGGGACTCGATGCACTTCGACAAGGGCCTGGCCCGCGCCGAGCGAATTTATTTCGACGATCTGATGAAGACGGCCGACGCTCGCGAGGGAATCCGCGCTTTTATTGAGAAACGCAAACCGAAGTGGACAGGGAAGTAGGGAACGGATGGACTACGAAATCACTCCCGAACAAGTAAAGGCCAAGCTCGACGCCGCAGAATCGTTCACGCTGCTCGATGTGCGCGAGCCGTGGGAGTTCGCGGCGGCCAAGATCGAAGGCGCCAAGCTGATTCCCATGGGCGACGTGCCCTCGCGAGCGCATCAGGAACTCGATCCGGAGGATCACGTCGTAGTGGTTTGCCATCACGGTATCCGCTCCATGAACGTGACGGTTTGGCTGCGCCAGCAGGGATTTGAGAAAGCGCAGTCCATGCGCGGTGGAATCGATGCCTGGTCGCGGCAGGTGGATGGAAAAGTGCCGATGTACTGACAAGAGCTGTCAGCCCTCAGCTGTCAGCTTTCAGTTAGGGGCCTTAGCTGACGGCTGAAAGCTGATAGCTGAAAGCTTCCTCATGAAAAAAGAGCTCATTGAACTCCGCGTCAACGGCCGCCCTCACGAGCTCGCCATCGAGCCCAGCACTCTGCTGCTCGACGCACTGCGACAGGAACTGCAACTCACGGGATCCAAACGTGGCTGCGACGATTCGTCCTGCGGCGCGTGTACGGTTCTGGTCGACGGCGTCGCGATGATGTCGTGCACGCTGCTCGCGGCCAGTTGCGAAGGCCAGGAGATTACGACGGTCGAGGGCGTCAGCGAACACGGCGCTCTGGCCGCGATCCAGAAAGCTTACGGCGACTGGGGTGGAGCGCAATGTGGCTACTGCACGCCGGGCTTCATGATGACGGTGAAGTCGTTGTTGTCTGAGAATGCTGATCCGTCCGAGGCCGATGTTCGCGCCGCGCTCAGCAGCAATCTCTGCCGGTGCACGGGATACAGTCAGATGTACGAGGCGATCCGCTCGGCGATTGATGCCGAGCGCAAGAGCATGGCAGTGGCAGAATGAAGCGGCGACACAAGCGAAACCGCAGATTCCTCGCTTCGCTCGGAATGACAAGATACTCGGACTGACGGAACGCTCGGAATAACAAGATGAGTGATTTCTCCATTATCGGCAAACCCACCGCGATGATCGACGCGGCTGCCAAGACCACCGGGGCGGGCAAGTACACTGACGACCTCCGCCTGCCCGGCATGCTCATCGGCAAGATTCTGCATTCGCCCTATCCGCACGCGCGTATCCGGCGCATCGACACCGGCCGCGCCGAAAAATGTGAAGGCGTCTTTGCCGTCGTCGTCGGCCACGACGCGCCCAACCCTTACGGCATTCTTCCGGTCGGCCACGACGAATACGCGCTGGCGCTCGACAAAGTGCGCTATGTAGGGGACAACATTGCCTGCGTGGTTGCCGTTTCCGAATCGATCGCCGAGAAGGCGCTCGAGCTCATCGATGTGGAATACGAAGTGTTGCCCGCATATTTCGATCCCGAAGAATCGATGAAGGCCGTGACGGATCTCATTCACGACTCCAAGCCGGGCAATCTCGAAAAGGATTACCACCACGTCTTCGGCGATCCCGACCAAGGCTTTGCGGAAGCCAATCAGATCGCCGAAGCGCGTTTCATTGCCAACGAAGTTACGCACGCGGCCATGGAGCCGCATTCCACACTCGCCTCGTTCGAGATTGATCCGCACACCGGAAAGCCGGGGCGCCTCACCGTCTGGTCGTCCACTCAGGTTCCGTATTACCTGCAGCACAAGTTGTCGCTCGTGCTGGAAATGCCGATGGCGCAGATTCGCGTGATTAAACCGCTGGTTGGCGGAGGGTTCGGTGGAAAGAGCGAAGTGATTCCGCTCGAGATCATCGCGGCCATTGCCGCGCGCAAGGCCCAGGCTCCCGTCAAGATCACCTACACGCGCGAGGAAGTCTTCTGGGCGCATCGCGGACGGCCGCGCACCATCATCGACTTGAAGACCGGAGTTAAGAAAGATGGACGCATCACGGCCGTGAAGGCGCGCGTGGTGCAGGACGGCGGCGCTTACTGTTCGTACGGAGTGGTTACGATTCTGTATTCCGGCGCACTGCTGGGCGCGCTCTACGACATTCCGAACATTCAGTATGACGGCTACCGTGTGCTCACCAACAAGCCCGCGTGCGGCGCCATGCGCGGCCACGGTACGGTGAACGTGCGTTTCGCTTTCGAATCGCAACTCGACGAACTCGCGCTCGCCATCGGAATGGACCCCGCCGAAATTCGCCAGCGCAATCTGCTGCGACCTCCCTGTATCACCGTCAACGGCCTGCGCGTGCAAAGTTACGGGTTGCCCGAGTGCATCGAAAAAACTGTCGATCGCTCCGGCTGGAAACAGCGCAAGGGCAAACTGCCCAAGGGGCACGGTCTCGGCATCGCTTGCAGCCATTACGTGAGCGGCGCGGCGAATTCGATTATCCGCTCCGACATGCCGCACTCCACTGTGAACATCAAGATCGACCGCGATGGCGGCGTGGTGATTTACACCGGCGCTTCGGAAATCGGCCAGGGCTCCGACACGATGACCGCGCAGATCGCCGCCGAAGTGTTGGGATGTTCGCTGCCCCGCGTTCGGGTAATCGCGGCCGACACCGATCTGACGCCGATCGACATCGGCTCCTACTCCAGTCGCGTCACCTTCATGGCCGGCAATGCGACGCTGCGTGCAGCGGGCGAAGTGAAGAAACTCATCGCGGCGGCAGCGGCAAAGAAGATGGGATGTCTGCCCGAAGACCTAATCTTTCTGAACGACCAGGTACTCCGGAACAGTGCGGCGGCATCTTCGGCTGGGGAGTTGGCGGACAAGAGTGTCCGCCCCACACACGACGAGGCCTCGGTCAGCGGACGCGTCGAAGGCCAGATCCTGCGCGGATCGCTGCAGCAGAAGCGCAAAGAAGAAGGCCCCAAGGACCGGATGAGCTTCGAAGAGGCCGTCGTCGCGGCGATTGATTTTCACGGCGCGCTCACCGGCACCGGCTCCTATGCTCCTCCCCAGGAGGCGCGTGGAGGCAAGCACAAAGGCGCGGGCGTTGGGCCCTCGCCTGCCTACTCCTACTCCGCGCAAGTCGCCGAGGTTAGCGTCGACGAAGACACCGGCGAAGTTGTCGTGCACAAAGTGTGGGCCGCTCACGATTGCGGGCGCGCGCTGAATCCGGTTTCCGTCGAAGGTCAGATCATCGGCTCCGTCTGGATGGGCATGGGCCAGGCGCTCACCGAAGAAATGGTTTGGAAGGACGGCATGCTGATGAATCCCGGACTGCTCGAATATAGGAGCCCATCCTCGGTCGAGTCTCCCGAAGTCGAGCCCATCATTGTGGAGAGCGTCGATCCCGAAGGCCCGTTTGGGGCGAAGGAATGCAGCGAAGGCTCGCTCGCGGCGACGATTCCGGCGATCGCCAACGCCATCTATGATGCGGTCGGCGTCCGCCTGCACGAATCGCCGTTCACGCCGGAGCGTGTTCTGTCTGCGCTACGCGCGAAGAAGAATGCCAAGGCGCTGAACTTGACCGAAGGCGTTGACCCTACTTCTCCGACGCACTTCCGAGAACACGGCGGTTCGCTGTGCTTCAAAGGTAAAGGCCCGGAGCGGCACGCGCTCGATCCTTCACGGCGAGAAATGCCGTCCGCTGCAGGCGGTGCCGATTGAGCCTTACAGAGTTCAAACTGCTCCGGCCCAGGACGGTAGAAGACGCAATCGAGTCTCTCGCGGAACATTCGACGGGTGTGGGGCATGGCAATTCGCTCGCGCCGGCTCACACTCCCATCCGGATCATTGCCGGCGGCACAGACTTAATTCCCTCCATGCGCCAGAAACTATTCGAACCGGAACACGTTCTCGATCTTCGCGGAGTCGCCGCGCTCCGCGGGATCAGGCCGCAACCCGGAGGCGGCGTCGAAATCGGAGCCCTCACCACTCTTCGCGCCATTGAGCGCTCCGACTTTCTGCGCCAGCACTATCAAGTACTCAGCGAAGCAGCAGCCACTGTGGCTTCACCCGTGCTGCGCAACATGGGTACCATCGGCGGTAACATTTGCCTTGACACTCGCTGCCTTTGGTACAACCAGTCGCTCACCTGGCGCAAGGGCTGCGGATTCTGCATCAAGAAAGATGGCGATCTCTGCCACGTCGCTCCCGGCGGAACCAAGTGCTGGGCGGTATTTTCCGGCGACACGCCTCCGGCCTTGCTCTGCCTTAACGCTGAAATCGAAATCGCCAGCGCCGGCGGAACCCGCCGTCTCCCGCTGCAGGATTTCTACACCGGACTTGGCGATAACTATCGCAACCTGCAGCCGAGCGAAATCGTCACGCGTGTTTTTCTGCCCGCGTCGTCGGCGGGCTATCGCGGCGTCTACCGAAAACTGCGGGTTCGAGGATCGATCGACTACCCGCTGGCAGGAGTCGCTGTCGTGATGAAACGATCGAACAGCAACAGCGGGGGTCACGTCGCCGACGCGCGCATCGGCATCACCGCCGTGAATCCCGCACCTCTGCTGGTGAAAGGCGCGTCCGAGATGCTCGCGGGAAAAGCCGTGGACGAAGCGCTCGCCGACGCAGCCGGTGATTTGGCCGCAAGAATCGCCAAGCCGCTCACCACATCAGCGTTGACTCCGGAATACCGCCGCGAGATGATTCGCGTCTTCACGAAGAGGGCAGTGCTTGCGGCGGCAAACTGATTCCTCTGATATTCTTCTGACTTCACGCGAGCCACGAACCACTGCATGATCACCGACTGCCACATCCACATCCAGCCCATGGAAATGTTCAAACCCCATGCCCTGGAGCTGATGAAAAAGAAGCGGCCCAACTTCGACCAGATCGTCGAGTTCTGCCGCTCCCCCAAAGCCTTTCTGAAATTCCTAGACGCCAGCGGCATCGACCGCGCCATGCTCATCAACTACGTGGCCCCGGAAGTGATCGGCTTTACCGGCGGCGTGAATCAGTTCGTCGCCGACTATGTGAAGGAAAATCCTCAGCGGTTGCTTTCCTGCGGCAGCCTGCATCCCAGGCACACCACCAACGTGCTGGCCGATGTAGAGCAGATTCTGCGCCTCGGATTGCAGATGATCAAGATTCATCCACCGCATCAGTTGTTATTCCCGAATGACTATCTAAACGGCGTAAAGGAACTGGAAATCATCTACCGCGCCGCGGAAGCGAACGGTGTGCCCGTCATGTTTCATACCGGGACCTCGATTTTTCCAGGCGCGCGCAATAAATACGGCGATCCGATTTACGTGGACGATGTTGCCGTCGATTTCCCCAAGCTGAAAATTCTGCTGGCTCACGGCGGACGGCCGCTCTGGATGCAGACGGCGTTCTTTCTGGTGCGACGCCATCCCAACGTTTATCTCGACATCAGCGGCATCCCGCCCAAGACGCTGCTGAAATATTTTCCGCGCATCGAGGAGATCGCATCCAAAACTCTGTTCGGCACGGACTGGCCCGGGCCAGGCGTGCCTGATATCAAAAAGAACCTCGACGAGTTCCGCGCCCTGCCCTTAAGCCTGCCCATCCAGGATCAGATCCTGACCAAAACCGCGCTCACGATTTGGCCGGCGTGACCGCAGATCCAGGGGGAAACGACCGCCTTCGTCAGCCCTGGCCATGCCGCGTCTCTACGACTGGCAATGTAGAATAGACGTGGGCCCTCATGCATCGCATCTACCTCGACAATAACGCCACCACCCCGGTCCTGCCCGAGGTCTTCGAGGCCATGCGTCCCTATTTCGGCGAGCGGTTCGGCAACGCCTCCTCCATCCACCACCACGGCCAGCACACGCGGGCTGCGGTCGAAGATGCGCGCGAGTCAGTGGCGGCATTACTCGGATGCCGGGCCTCAGAAATCGTCTTCACCAGCGGCGGCACCGAAGCCGACAATCTAGCGATCGCGGGACTTGTTAGCCCAGGCGATCATGTGATCACCTCCAGCATCGAGCACCACGCGGTGTTGTTGGCCTGCCAGCACCTCGAAGAGACTGGCTGTGAAGTGACGGTTCTACCCGTGGACGGCCGCAGCCTGGTCGATCCCGACGACGTGCGCCGCGCCCTGCGCTCCAACACGAAGCTGATTTCCGTGATGATGGCCAACAATGAGACCGGAGTTCTGCAGCCGGTCGAAGCGATCGGAAAAATCGCGGCCGAAGCCGGAGTCTGTTTTCACACCGACGCCGTTCAGGCCGCCGCCAAAGTTGTGATCGATGTGAACCGAATCGGCTGCCACGCGCTGTCAATCTCAGGCCACAAGATTCACGCGCCGCAAGGTGTCGGTGCGCTGTACGTCCGGAAGGGAACCCGCCTGCGACCTCTGTTTTTTGGCGGACGCCACGAGCGCTCGCGCCGCGCTGGAACAGAGAACGTCCCGGGAATTGTCGGCCTGGGCAAGGCCTCGCAGTTGGCGAAAGCGGCGCTCGACCGCGGCGATGATCAGAAGATGACCGCCATGCGCGACCGCCTGCAGCAGGGAATCCTCGCCCAGATCGAAGAGTCCGGCGTAAACGGCGACGGCGCACCGCGCGTCCCCAACACCACGAACCTTCACTTCGACCACATCGACGGCGAAGCGATGGTCATCGCCCTCGACCTAAAAGGCCTCGCGGTATCGACGGGCGCGGCCTGTTCGTCCGGCGCCATCGAGCCATCGCATGTGTTGCTGGCCATGGGCCTGCGCAACGATCAGGCGCGCGCCAGCATTCGCTTCAGCCTGGGCAAGCAGACCACCGATGCAGAGATCGATTTCGCTCTTGCGCTCGTCCCAGAAACCATTGCGCGCCTGCGGGAAATTTCGCCGACATACAAGAGGCAGGCGGTTAGCACGTAGTGGTAGGTCAAGTTACACTGTCATCCTGAGCGGCGCATTTTGCCGCGAAGGACCCATGCAACTCTGTCGGCGCCGGCAAATTGCATAGATTCTTCGCTTCACTCAGAATGACAAGCGCAGGTCGTACAGAGCTAGGAGCTAGAAGCTGTCAACCGAAACCATTGCCGTAGCCATGTCGGGCGGTGTCGATTCTTCCACCGTCGCGGCCATGCTGCGCGCCGACGGACACAACGTTATCGGCCTGACCATGCAACTCTGGAACCAGCGCCGCCTCGCTGGCCGCGAGGGCATGCCCGAGTCTGTGCAGGGCCGCTGCTGCTCGCTCGACGACGTCTACGACGCCCGCCGCGTGGCCCAACAGCTCGGCATCCCTTACTACGTGGTGAATCACGAGGAGCGTTTCGAGCGCGACGTGATTCGTCCGTTCGTCGAGGAGTACGTTTCCGGCCGCACGCCCATCCCCTGCAGCCTGTGCAACAATCATTTGAAGTTTGATCAGCTGCTCATCGTCGCCCAGCAGATCGGCGCCGAGCGCGTCGCCACCGGACACTACGCCCGCGTAGCTTTTGACGAGACGCGACGCCGCTGGCTGCTCAAGCGTCCTGCCGACCACAGCAAGGACCAGACTTATTTTCTCTTCGGCCTCACGCAGGAACAGCTGAGCCGTACGATTTTTCCGCTCGGCGACATGACCAAGCCCGCAGTCCGCGAACTCGCGCGCCAGCACGGCCTCGCGCTCGCCGAGAAGCCCGACTCGCAGGAAATCTGCTTCGTCCCCGGCGGCGATTACAAGCGCTTCATCGATGCCTATTTGGCCGAGCAGGGCGAGGCCTTACCCGACACGGCCGGCGATCTCGTCACCACCACCGGCGAAGTCCTCGGCGAGCACGCCGGCATTCACAACTTCACCGTCGGCCAGCGCAAGGGACTCGGCGTCGCCACCGGCTCGCCCCTCTACGTCATCCAGATCAGCGGCGCGTCGAAGCAGGTGATTGTAGGAGGAGAGGACCATCTCTACTCGCGCACTCTGCGGACCCGCCGCGTGAACCTGATCGCGGTCGAAGATTTGCGCGAGCCGATGCAAGTGTCGGTGAAGATTCGCCACCGCCACGAACCCGCCGCGGCCGTGATCGAAAGAACCGGCGACGACGAAATCCTCGCTACCTTCGACGAGCCGCAGCGCGCCATCACTCCCGGTCAGGCTGCCGTCTTCTACGACGGTGACGTGGTCGTCGGCGGCGGTTGGATCGCATAGCAGATGTGCTGTTAGAAACGCCAGTCATTCCGACCGACGCGGAGCGATAGCGAGCGGAGTGGAGGAACCTGCTGCTTCCTTACCCGCACACCTAACTCGGTTGATCGGCACGGCAGGTAGTAGCGATCGTCAACACAAGAAAGAGCATCTGCGTCCTCCCACTCGAATACGAAATGATGGAAATTCAGCTTTGCGGTCCGGGAAAAGAGGTCGTCGTCAGTGCGTGGCCGCAGTAGCGGCAGAATTGCGATTCGGCTGCTGCATGCTTTCCGCATACAGAGCAGAGAAGGGATGTCGGGAGCACAGGCTGACTCGCTCTGGGCTTGGGAGCAGGTTTGAGCGCACGAATGACAAGGGCGACGATGACAGCTGGGACAGAGATCGCAACAATAGCTGCGATTATCCGAATTAGGGTTACATTGTCCATTAGGTCGCTGCCGTGAGGTACAAGCTAGGAATTTCCGCTACTTCCTCTATTTAATCAACCGCTTCGTACTAAAGCAAAGTCTAAAAACTGTCTGGCTAACTGTTAGCCTCTTCGGGAAGTTTCTTGTTGCCGGAATTCGCCGCATATAATCCCCCGCATGTCCTCCGCCAATCCCCTGCTCCCGCATCCACACAGACCAACCTCTGCGCCGCCGCCATCCCTCTGGACCCGCCAATCCGGCCCGCTCAAGCAGGGAATCAAGACTGGACTCGCCGGCACCATCACCTACGCCATCTACGCCGGGTTTCATTTGCCGCAAGGATACTGGGCAGTCTTCGCCGCACTCGTGGTCACGCAAGCTAATCTCGGCGCATCGTGGAAAGCGGCCATGCACCGCAGCGTTGGCTCGACCTGCGGAGCGCTGGCCGCGGCGCTGCTCATTCCGATTCTGGGCAGGGGGCCGATCGGTGTGCTGGTCGTGCTTTTTCTGCTGGCAACTTTATTTGGCTATCTGACCGCGCAGCATCCCGCCTTCACAGCTGCCGGGTTCACCGCCGCGCTCATCATTGTGTTTGGCGGACAAGGCGAACCCTGGCACATGGCGTGGCTGCGCGTGCTTTACACGATCATGGGAGCAGTGATCGCCTTCGCTGTGGGCGCACTGATCTGGCCGGTGCACGCCCGCGTGGGCCTGCGCTACACACTCGCGAGCATTCTCGACGGCGCCTGCGCTCTCTACCGCGCAGTCACGGCGGCTGCTTTGCAAGGCATCGACAACGAGGAGCAAGTGCGCGAACTCAACCGCCAGCTGCACGACCTGCGCCGCGGCATCACCCAGCAGATGGACGAAGCCCGTAGCGAACTCTCTTTCTCGCGCTTCAACGAAGGAGAATATCAAGCGTTCGTCGATCAGGCCGATCAAGTTCGGCGCCGCCTGACCGCGATGGCCGAAGACAGCGCGCTCTACGTGCAAGCCCAGTTGCAGCCCGGGATGATCCCGTCGCTATCGAATCTGATTGAGAAAACCACGCAGGCGTTCGCGGCCGTCGCAGAAGCGGTTCGCAAACCCGGCGAGATTGTGAACTCCGCCGAACTTGACGCCGCGATTTGCGCTCTCGACGCCGACCTCGCCAGACTCCGCGAGCAGCGCGCCACTGCGCCGCTAGCGCTCGACCGCATGCTGCCCTTCTGGGCGCTGGTTTTCAATCTAAGGGAAGTGGCGCAGGACTTGAATCAGCTCGGATCAACCTTGCCGCAGCTGGTGTGAGAATCCCACGTCTCGCAAAAGAGGCGAGACGTGGGGCATCCCAGATTTCTCATCCCAGATTTTGTGATGCCTACAATTCGTAGAGACCGGCCGCTACGTCTTTCCGCCGCCGTTCGAAATGCCGGCGTTCGAAATCTTGGTCAGCGAGACGTTGCCAGCAATGTCTCTACGGAGCTTGTCGAGAAACGACCGGCCCGAATTGTTCAACTTCTGCTCCAGCCGCGTCGTGCAGTCGCAGTCTCCGCAGGCCCAAGGTTCGGTGCCGTTCTCGTCGCGGCATTTGCGCCGGTCGTGGGCATCCTGCACCCGCGTCAGATCGAAATATTGTTCCCAGTACGGCCGCTCTTCCAGCAACGGTGTCGGACAATAGCAGACTTCCACCCAGCGTGCAGTTTCGTCCGCACCGACCCGCGCTTCCTCCATGTTTCGCAGATATTCGCCTTCGGCCACCGAACCCTGGCCCAGCGTCTGCCGCTCGATGGCCTCCAGCAACTCAGCCTCACAACCAGGTTTTACCCGCGCTCGCACCAGATATCGCATGATCGCCTCTGCCTCTACTGCAACCCCGCCTGCGCCAGCATTCCCAGAAACTGATTTCGCGTACGCATGTCGATCGACTGCGCCACCAGCTTCCCGCTGCGGTCATAGACGAAGCTCTTCGGAATCCCTTCCACAATGAAAGCGTCATTCACTTTTCGTCCGGGATCGAGCATCACGGGATAGCCGATCTTGTGCTCGGCAATATACGAAGAAACCTTCGCGGCCTCTTCATCGGAAATCGACAGCACTACGAATCCTTGATCCTTGAACTTGTTGTACAACGCGTCGAGGTCGGGCATTTCCTTGCGGCACGGCGGACACCATGTGGCCCAGAAATTCACCAACACCACTCTGCCCTTCAAATCCTGCAGATGCCAGGCCTTCCCCTGCAAATCGGTGAGCGTGAAGTCGGCATTCTGCCGCTTGGCATCGTCGGCCTCCAGTTTCGCTATCGCCGCCGCAAACTGCGGATTATCCGATGTGGCCTGCATATGCTCGTAGCGCACCAGCGAAGCCAGTTCGACATAAGCATGGTTTGGCTCGCCGGCCTTGCCCGCTGGGGGCTGTTCGCGCAATGCTGTTGAGAGAGTCGAAGTCACTTCCTGCAACGTGTCGCGCCCGAAGTCCCCCTCGGTCGACAGACCGGCCAACGCCCGGGCTAATTTCAGCTTGTTCGGAACCACCGGCAGACGCCGGATGCGCAGCGCGAGATCTTTGGTCGTCTGCGCCCGCACCGTGTCATCCAGTTTGCGCAGACCCTGCAACTGCTCGACGATGGGCTTCTCCTGGTCGCTCCACACAATTTTGTCCTGGGCGGAAAGAAAACAGATCAGGGAAAGGAGAAGAAGAATTGCAGGAACCCGCCTGCGAGTAGCAGAGATACGTCTCAGCATAAGGACAACCTGATTTGAAAGACGATCCGGAGAGTCAGAAGTAAGCGGCAATCGACGTGCCCGTGGATAAACGCTGCTAGATAAACATCTCATCCTGCGGCACCGGACGCCGCTCTTCGCGGCTTCCATTCTTGCGCCCGCGGCTGCCGAACAGGAAGTCCAGGCCCACCGTAATGCCCTGCATCAACCCGGAGAGTTGGCGGATCGGCGAGATCACGGTCTGGTGCACCATGTCGGAGGTTTGCTCCACCCGGTCCAGCGTCCGAGTCAACAATTCGTCGGCGCGAATAATTTGCAGGTGGCCGCGGTCGACCGCGTCTTTCACGCTCGCATCCACGCGCTGCACCTGATCGCGGAGTATAGTCGTCGAGTCCTGCAGGTTGTCGGCGATCACCTGCAGCTTGGGCCCAATCTCGGTCAGCATGGCCTCCGCCTGCTCAACCGTGGGCAGCACCTTGGTCTTCACGTCCGCCACAATGGCCTCAATGCGCGCGCTGCTATTGCGCATGGCCAGGTACATCGCCAGCAGGATGCCTGCCTGCAACATCACCGCCGCCCCGGTCATGAAGATGAACACAGGAGTGAGTTTGTCCATAAGAGTTTCCCCGGAACGTTCGCCTCCGCAAGTCGAGGCCGGGCTCGAAAGGCCCCAACGCAGAGCCTACAAACTCTTGGGCGCGCCGGTCTCCGTCGTGGCTTCGTGATACGCCTGCCGACCCGCTTCATAAGCGGCGCGAAACTGCTCTTTCTGCTGGCTGACGGCATCACGCCCACGGTCGGCCCATTGCGCCGCCTGCTCGCGCGCCTCGCGCGCCCGCCCGCGAACATATTCGCGGCCTTCTTCCGCGCGTGCCCGCAGCACTTCACGGGTCTCGCTGCCGGAACGCGGCGCGTAAAGAACTCCTGCCAGCGCTCCCAAACCTAATCCCGCCAGAAACCACACAAAAGTATTGCTATCACGATCCGACATGGAAATCCTCCGCGTAAAAGCTCTACACGAATGTTACATCCTCTCTCAGGCAAATACAATTAGTGGGGAATCTGTAGACTGCGCGGGACCGCGCGGAAGGGCAACAGGCCTGCGGTGCTCGCGCACATTGCTTCCGCGGTGCTCGCGATGTTCGCCGTAAAATATCGGCCGCGAAAGCAGCGCGCTTAACCCGCCAAAACTGGTGGAAAGCAGATCTTACTTCTGTGGCGTGGAAGGAGTTGTCGGCGCCGCCGGCTGCGTTTTGACCGGCTGCGACTTCAACCCCTGCAGCACGGAGGCGGGGCCGCTATGCCGGCTGGCGTAGACCGACAAGGTAATCGAAGTGACCATGAACGCCACCGCCGACCAGGTGGTCGCCTTGGAAAGCGCGCTGGCCGCGCCCCGCGGGCCGAATGCCGTCTGGCTGCCCTGCCCGCCAAACGCCGCCGATATGTCGCCGCTCTTGCCGCTCTGCAGCAAAACCACAATGATAATGAAGAAACAGACTAGAATATGGATGGTGGTGACGAGGTAAATCATAGGTTTTAATCTTAATCTCTGCCGAACTGCTCTCTTTACTCAACAAACAGTTTGACATCCGCTGCTCCCATCGGTCAAGGCCACCTCAGCGCCTCTTCGAGAAATAGAGCGGTGGCGTACCCTTCCTCGAAGCTGGTTTCCGGAACCGTGCGCGAAGCACCGGCAAGAATCTTTATGCGTTAGTCGCTATTTTGTTATAGTGCCTATCACATTGCCCGGAAGCCGGCGATCGCGTGCCTTGGGCAATCCATGGGGGAACCGATGCCTGGAGTGAGGACGGCGCGGAGGATTGTTGTCGAACGTTTTGAAAACAATGTGACCGTGGGACTTCGTGAGCGTAAGAAAGCTCGCCTGCGTCAGCAGATCATCGATACCTCGATCAAACTGTTTCGCAAGCGAGGCTTTGAGAACACACGCATTGACGACATCGTGCAAGTTCTAGAGATTAGCCAGCCCACTTTCTTCCGGTATTTTTCCAGCAAAGACGCGGTTCTGCGCGAGGTTGGGGAACGCGGATTCGCCTGCATCAGGGATCGCCTGCGATCAGAGTTATCTACCGATGCGAGCACGGCAGAACGTCTGCGCCGGCTGTATGTCAGCATGGCAAAGGAAGTCGAGGCGGACCGCAGCTTGTGGCAGGCGGTTGTCCTTTCGGGCGCGATGGATCCAGTGCGTTGCTCCAATGTGCGCGGACACGAGGAAGCCACGGTTGGCTTGCTGCGTGAGATTCTCGCGCAGGGACAAAAGAGGGGTGAAATTACGCACGATTTTCCCGTCGTCCATTTGGCGGAATTTATGGAAGGCCTCTACAACACTGTGGTGCGGCAGTGGGCAGTTGATTTGACCGGGCCGCACAAGCTGACAGATCGAGTACGCAGCGCAGTAGAGTTTTTTCTTCGAGGGCTCCAGCCCTGAATTCTTGCCCTGAATTCTTCTTGTGGTGCAGCCAACTCTTTGTAGACGTGGTTCCCGAGAGGAAGAAGATGAAAGCCGCCGTGCTTCGCGACTTCAAGACTCCACTTACCGTTCAGGATGTTCCTCTTCCCCAACCCACAGCCAGCGAAGTTCTGATCAAGGTTGAAGTTTGCGGCGTGTGCCACTCCGATTTGCACGTCGCAGATGGCGACTGGTCTCAGTTGGCTGGGATCGTCAAGAAACCGCTCATCCTGGGGCACGAAGTGGTCGGTACGATTGTTGAGGCCGGCTCGGCGGTGCAGGGCGTGAAGGTCGGCGACCGCGTCGGCGTGCCCTGGATCCATTGGACCTGCGGAAAGTGTGAGTTCTGCAGCGAAGGTAACGAGAACCTTTGCGCTCGGCAGCAAATTACCGGTGTGACCGTGGACGGTGGATATGCCGAATTTGTGAAAGCACCCGCTACTCACGTCGCAAGGATTCCGGATAATCTTGCCTCAGAGCAGGCCGCCCCTCTTCTGTGCGCTGGAGTTACCGTCCATCGCGCCCTTAAGCAGTCACGCATCATGAACGGGCAGCGCTTAGCCGTGTTTGGAGTAGGCGGTCTGGGGCACCTTGCGGTTCAGATCGGCCGCGAACTCGGAGCGGAGGTCACCGCAATTGACATCAGCGAAGAAAAACTCGCTCTGGCCAAGTCTCTCGGAGCCTCCAGAACTCTGAATGCCGCATCTGACAAAGTCGTGCAGCAATTCCGGTCACAAGGCGGAGTTCACGTCGCCCTGGTGACGTCCGCGGCAAAAGCCGCCTATGACATGGCGTTTTATTGTGTGCGTCCCACCGGGGTTCTGCTCGCCGTGGGCTTGCCCGCGCAGGACATTTGTTTCCCGCCCATCCTGATGGCGGCGGGGGAAATCCGGATTCAGGCTTCAGCCGTTGGTACGCGACAGGATCTGCAGGAAATTCTCGCCGTGGGTGCGGCGGGGAAGGTTCACAGTGAAGTTGCAACCCAGCCATTGTCGCAGGCGAACGAAGTCCTGGAGCAACTGCGCGGGGGAAAAGTTTCCGGCCGGCTTGTGTTAAGCATCGGTTCGTAGGTTGTTCATCGGGATGCGATATGCGTTGACGTTAGTTGCTAAATTGTGATATTGACTATCACTTTGCGCAAACGTGAAACTTCAGGCCAGGAGCTTTCCAGGTCGTGAATGCCAGGCAGTTGTTCGACCTTACCGGGCGCGTCGCCATCGTCACCGGTGGTTCCATCGGACTTGGCCGCCAGATGGCCGAAGGATTGGCGGAGATGGGAGCGAATCTGGCACTGTGTGCCCGCAAGCAGGAGCGCTGTCAGGAGGCCGCCGACCAGTTAGCCGGCCTGGGGGTGAAGACCCTCGCCCTCGGGTGCGACGTGAAAGACCCCGCTGCGATCCAGGAAGTGGTGGCATCGACTCTGCGGACTTTCGGTCGCATCGACATTCTCATCAATAATGCGGGCGTCTCGTGGGGAGCTCCGGTCGAAGAAATGACGCTGGAACAATGGAACAAGGTGATAGACACGAACCTCACGGGAACTTTCCTGTTCTCGCAAGCCGTGGGCAAAGCCATGATGGGGCAAGGACACGGCAAGATCATCAACATGGCTTCGGTAGCGGGCCTGGGCGGAGCTTCTTCGGATCTGCAAGCCATTGGCTACCACGCCAGCAAAGGCGGGGTCATTGCCTTCACCAAAGATCTGGCGTGCAAATGGGCGGCGCACAATATCCAGGTCAATGCCATCGCTCCGGGCTGGTTTCCCACACACATGTCCAACTGGATTCTCGAGCACCGCAAGGAGTCCCTGCTGGAAAAGATTCCTCTTCACCGTTTTGGCGGCGACCATGACTTGAAGGGCGCTGCAATTTTTCTGGCTTCCGATGCCTCGGCCTATGTTACAGGCCATGTTCTTGTAGTCGACGGAGGCCAGACTGCCTGGTAGTTGCCGCCCATGAATATTCCGCTCACGCCCGTTCGCTTCCTCCGTTATGTGGAAAAGCAATTTCCAAATAAGACCGCAGTGGTCTGCCAGGACCAGCGATTTACCTACGCGCAATTCGCCGATCGCGCCGCCCGGCTGGCTGGCGCTTTGCGGGCAGCCGGAGTGAAGCCGGGGGATCGAGTCGCCTTCCTCAGCATGAATTGTCATCGCCTGCTGGAGGCGTACTTCGGGGTCCTCGATGCGAGCGCCGTCCTGCTGCCGCTCAATTACCGTCTTGCGTCGCATGAGCTTGCCTACATCCTGAACGATTCTGGCGCGACCAAATTGTTTTTAGGCCAGGAGTTCCTTGGTCTTGTGGATTCTTTTCGTCCGAAACTGACTGGCGTCGACTCCTACTACCTGCTCGATGCGGCTCCTCACGCGGACTGGCTGGCTCCTGAAAACTACGAACAGCTCCTGGCCGCCGCAACGCCGTACCGCGCGGATATTACTTCCTTTGACGAGAATTCTCTCTGCGAACTTTTCTACACCAGCGGGACCAGCGCCGATCCCAAGGGGGTAATGCTTACTCACAGAAATATTTATCTTCACGCTCTGCATATAGCTCTGTTCCACCACACCAAGTATGAAGACGTGTTCCTGCATACGATTCCCCTGTTTCACGCCAACGGATGGGGTGCGGCGCACACAGTCACGCTGTCGGGAGCCACTCATGTCATGAGTCCGCGATTTATCCCGCAAGAGATTTTTCGTCTGGTGGAGCAGGAGCGAGTCGGTTCCCTCAGCCTGGTGCCCATCATGGCTACAGCATTGTTGAATTGCCCGGATCGTCCCAAGTATGACTTGAGCACGCTGCAGTGGATCACGATCGGGGGCGCCGCATCTTTCCCTTCTTTAATGCGTGAGGTTGAGCAGAAGCTCGGCTGCAAGTGTTTTTCCGGATACGGTCTGACCGAGTGCTCACCCTCCCTCGCCACAGCCGAACTCAAATCAGACGTTGCGTGCCAACCTGAAGAGCGCTACGCGCTCCAGTCCATGACCGGCTACGCGTATCCGGGAGTGGAACTCCGGGTCGTGGATTTCGAAGACAAGGACGTTCCTCACGACGGCGAGACCATGGGTGAAATCATTGCCCGCAGCGACAGCGTGATGGCCGGTTATTGGAAGCATCCCGAGGCCAGCGCGGAAGCCTTGCGTGGCGGTTGGTTTCACACCGGCGACATGGCAGTGGTCATGGAGAACGGTTACATCCTGATCGTCGATCGCAAGAAAGACATCATTGTCAGCGGCGGCGAAAACATCTCGTCACTGGAAGTGGAGAGAACGTTGTTGGCGCATCCTGCCGTGTTGGAAGCTGCGGTAATCGCAGTCAGAGACGACAAGTGGGGGGAAGTCCCCAAAGGTGTGGTGATTCTAAAACCGGGAAGCGTCGCAACGGAAGCGGAACTCATTGAGTTCTGCCGCTCGAATCTGGCGCACTACAAATGTCCACGTTCGATCGAATTCTCCGAGACTCTGACCAAGACTGCGACTGGAAAAGTGCTGAAAAAAGAACTGCGAAAAAAATTCGGGGGAGCGGGGCGCCGTAAGGAGATGGGATGGACCTGAATTTAACCTCCGAGGAAATGCAATTCCGCGACGAATTGCGCTCCTGGCTCACCGCCAATGTGCCCGCCGACTGGGCTGCGAGGCGCGAGGAATCGCTGGAATCACGCTTCGAATATCTGCGAGTGTGGCAGCGCAAGTTATTCGCCGGCGGATGGGCGGGAGTTTCCTGGCCTAAACAATACGGCGGCCGCGGCGCGAACCTGATGCAGCAGGTCATCTTCTGGCAGGAAATGGCTCTGGCCAGTGCGCCGCCGATGGCCAACACTCTGGGGTTGGGTTTGATCGGTCCCACCATCATTGCGTTCGGAACCGAGGCGCAAAAGACGCGCTACCTGGCGAAGATTCTTAGCGCCGAAGAGATCTGGTGCCAGGGATTTTCCGAACCCAACGCCGGGTCCGACCTCGCGTCCTTGCAGACCGAGGCTCGACTGGACGGCAACTTCTACGTGGTCAACGGCCTGAAAACCTGGAACAGCTACGGTTGGATTGCCGACTGGTGCGAGTTGGTGGTGCGAACCGATCCGAATGTTCCGAAGCACAAAGGGCTCACCGTGCTTCTGGTGGACATGAAGTCCCCGGGGATCAGTGTTCGCCCACTTCGCCAGATCACTGGAGAGAGCGAATTCGCCGAGGTCTCATTCCGCGATGTGCGTGTTCCCATCGAAAATGTTGTGGGAAATGTGAATCAGGGCTGGGATGTCGCCATAGGGACTCTCATGCACGAACGCGGCACTTTCGGCGCGGGCCTGCAGATTACCTTTCGCCGGAACATGGAGCGCTTGATTGAGCTGGCAGGACAGTTGCAGCGCAGCGGAAAATCTGCCGCGCAAGATCCTTTAATCCGGCAGAAGCTGGCCCAGTGCTACGCCGAAATTGAAGTCATGCGGTGGAACCAGATGCGTGCCTTCAGCCGCATCAACGCAACCGGAGTCCCGGGCCCGGAAGGCTCCATCCAGAAAATCTTCTGGAGCGAGTTGAACCAGCGATTGCAGCAGGTGGCGCAGGAGTTGCTCGGCCCGTTCGGCCAGCTTGCGGGTTCCTCCGAGCACTCCATCGACAAAGGCATTTGGGCCCACGGATACCTGCGCTCGCGCGGCAACACCATCGAAGCCGGAACCTCGGAAATTCAGCGCAACATCATCGGACACTTCGTCCTGGGTTTGCCCAGGAGTTACTGAGAACAGGTCATGCAATTTGGATTGAACGAGAGCCAGGAGATTCTTAAACAGAACGCGCGCCAGTTTTTTGCCGGGGAATGCCCCATGTCGCACGTGCGACACCTGGCTGAAAGTAAGCAGCCGTATGATCCTGCGCTTTGGTCGAAGATGGCCGCCCAGGGCTTCATGGGCATAATTTTTCCGGAGAAATACGACGGACTCGGCCTCGGGAAAGTGGAACTCATTCTTCTGATGGAGGAAGCCGGTCGCGCCCTGCTGCCCGGCCCTTTCTGGTCGACCGTCGCACTTGCGGGCGCGGTAATCGACGCCGTTGCCAGCGATGCGCAGAAGACGAAATATCTCGCGCCCATTTGTCGAGGCGAGGCGCGATCGACTTTCGCTTTGCTTGAAGCCACCGCCTCCTGGGACTTGGCCGACGTGAAGTTCACCGCCCCCAATGGCAAGCTCACTGGCGAAAAACTTTTCGTTCTCGACGCCGACGTGGCTGACTTTATTCTCGTGGCCTCGCAGACTGGAGTTTTTCTGGTGGAAGCGCAGGCACCCGGGTTGTGCATCACGCCGATGCCGGCACTGGATCTGACTCGGAACTTCCACGCAGTCCGCTTCAAAGACACGCCCGCAGAGAAGTTGGGCCACGGAGCCAATCTCACCCGCGCGTTCGAGATCGCCACCGCGGCCCTGGTTGCCGAAATGGTGGGCGGAATGCAGCGGGTGCTTGACCTGACCGTGGACTACGCGAAGATGCGGAAGCAGTTTGGCAAACCGATTGGAACATTTCAGGCCGTCCAGCATCAATGTGCGGACATGTACCTTGAAACCGAGAGTTCGCGTTCGGCCGCCTACTACGCGGCATG
>Ga0210400_10001842_pt1 | contig 20593 bp, 16 predicted proteins | sample IncBWH26MmetaG_FD_155456 | JGI IMG/M metagenome (GOLD analysis project Ga0210400, IMG submission 155456) | Forest soil microbial communities from Barre Woods Harvard Forest LTER site, Petersham, Massachusetts, United States - Inc-BW-H-26-M | ecosystem: Environmental > Terrestrial > Soil >...
GTCGCCCAGAATTTCCGCCGCCGACTCGTTGATGAGCCGAATCTTGTCCGCCGCGTCCACGACCAGAAGGCTTTCGCGCAAATGCTGCACGATGTATTCGGAGAGTTCCGCAAGATTCGCAAGATCGACGTCTTTCTGGCGAACCAACGCCTCACTTTCGCGCATTCGACCGGCGGCAAAGGAGGCAGCGCCGGCCGTGGCGAAGAGCACCGCTCCGAGTAAGCCCGCCGTCGCATACGAATTGATGTCGGTCGTTCCACCGAGCTGCTGCCAAATCGTGTCGACGAGAATAGCGATGGCGGCAACGGCGGCTAAAAATAGTGCGCTGCGTGCCGGCAGCAGAAATGCCAGCGCGCCGACGGGCACGAGGAACAAAACGCCTAGGCCGCTGGCGACGCCCCCGCAGGTATGCAGCAGCAATACGAGCACGAACATGTCGACGGTCGCCTGCAGGATGGTTTGGATGTTGGCGCTCGCCATTCGTCGGCGCACCAAGACAACGCTGCCCAAGCCGAAACACAGATAAAATGTGGCCGCGCCAAAGAACAGCTGCGCGGAATAGACCGCAAAACCGCGCACGCCTCCCAGTGAATACAGGCCCAAAAGCACCAGCGGGACCAATATCCGATACAAATTTAGGACTGCGAGCACCCTCCAGGTCAGTGCGGGATCGCGGTCGCTGCGGTCATGTTGCCGGTTCAAGCTATTGTTTTCTCTCTTTGCGCTGCCATTAAGCTTAATTCAGAATAGCGCGCCTTACGCGACCCAATCGGCACTGCAGGACATTTCATGAATTTGCACGAGTACCAGTCGAAGGAGTTGTTCTTTCAGTACGGCATCCCCATCCCCAAAGGGCAGGTAGCCAACTCGCCGGGCGGGGCGGTGGCCGCGGCCAAGGCCTTGGGGGGATCGTTATGGGTGGTCAAGGCGCAGGTGCACGCGGGTGGCCGGGGCAAGGCGGGTGGTGTCAAGGTTGTCAAGGATCTCGAGGCGGTAGGAGCCGCCGCCAAGGCGATGTTGGGTACAAACCTCGTGACCCATCAAACGGGCCCGGAAGGGTTGCCGGTACATCAGGTGTACGTGGAAGTGGGCTCGAAGATCGCGCGCGAGATTTACCTCAGCCTGGTATTGAATCGCGATGCGGGCCGGCTTGCCTTTGTGGCTTCGGCAGCGGGCGGCATGGACATCGAAGAGGTCGCCGAGCACACGCCTGATAAAATCATCCGCATCAATGTGAATCCCACTGCCGGGCTGCAGGATTTTCAGTGCCGGCAGCTGGCTTTCGGTTTGGGATTCAAGGATGCCCTGGTCGCACAATTCGGCAAAATTGCGCATGCGCTCTACAAGCTTTACGTGGAACGCGATGCAAGTTTGGTGGAGGTCAATCCGCTGATCGTGACGGCGGACGGCGATCTTCTGGCACTGGACGCCAAGATCAACATCGAAGACAACGCGCTGTTTCGGCAGAAGGACTTGGCCAAAATGCGCGACGCTTCGCAAGAAGACCCGATGGAGCGCAAGGCGGCCGAGCATGACCTGAACTATGTGTCGCTCGACGGCAATATTGCCTGCATGGTCAATGGTGCAGGCCTCGCCATGGCAACCATGGACTTGATCCAGCTGCACGGCGGCAAGCCGGCAAACTTCTTGGACGTCGGGGGCGGTGCGACCAAGGAGCGGGTCTCCGCCGCGTTTAAACTCATCCTCTCGAATGCCAAGGTCACCGCGATTCTCATCAATATTTTCGGCGGCATCGTACGCTGCGACATCATCGCCGAGGGAATCATCGCTGCGGTTAAAGAGGTAGGCGTCAGCATTCCGGTCATCGTGCGGCTCGAAGGCACGAACGCGCCGCTGGCGCGCGAATTGCTCGCCAAGAGCGGCCTGGCCATCACGCCGGCGAGTGATCTGACCGATGCCGCGGTCAAAGCCGTGCGCATGGCGGGAGGTCGAGCGTGAGCGTCCTCGTCAACAAGCATACAAAGGTGATTTGCCAAGGCTTTACCGGCAAACAAGGCACGTTCCATTCCGAGCAAGCCTTGGCATACGGTACTTTGCTGATGGGCGGCGTCACGCCGGGGCGCGGCGGTGAGAAACACCTCGGGTTACCGGTATTCGACACGGCGAAAGAAGCGATTCTAAAGACCGGAGCCACGGTCAGCATGATCTATGTGCCGGCGCCGTTCGCGGCGGACGCCATCCTGGAGGCAGCCGACGCCGGCGCAGAGTTGATCGTGTGCATCACGGAGGGCATCCCGGTGAATGACATGGTGCGCGTGAAGGCCACGCTCGCCGGATACAAAACGCGTCTCATTGGTCCTAATTGTCCGGGCATCATTACGCCGGAAGAATGCAAGATCGGCATCATGCCGGGCTTCATTCATAAAAAGGGGCGCATCGGCATCGTCTCGCGCTCGGGGACCTTGACCTACGAGGCGGTATTCCAGACCACCAACAATGGACTGGGCCAGAGCACCTGCGTCGGAATAGGCGGCGACCCCGTGCGCGGCATGAACTTCGTCGAGGTCCTGGCATTGTTCGAACAAGACCCGCAGACCGAAGGTATCGTGATGGTGGGCGAGATCGGCGGCAGCGACGAGGAAGCTGCGGCGGCGTTCATTCGCAAGAGCGTCAGCAAACCCGTCGTCGCCTACATCGCCGGGGTGGCGGCGCCGCCCGGCAAGCGCATGGGTCATGCGGGTGCCATCGTGGCCGGCGGCAAGGGTACGGCGGCGGCGAAATTCGCTGCGCTCGAAGCCGCCGGCATTACCACCGTGCACTCGCCCGCGGAAATGGGTTCCGCCATCGCAAAGCGGCTCAAATGAGGAGAAGGACTTGAGCCACCCTGCGCAACTGCGTTGTGTCATGGCGCAGCTAAACTTGGTTGTAGGCGATGTCGACGGCAACACGTCGCGGATCGTGGCCGCGGCCAACGAAGCACGCGACCGCTACCGGGCCGACATTGTCATGTTGCCGGAACTCGCCGTGTCGGGTTACCCGCCGGAGGATCTGTTGTTTCACTCCGGCATGCGCTTGCAGGTGGCGCGCTCGCTGGAGCGGCTCAAACAAGAAGTGCGCGGCATCACGTTGATCGCAGGCTATCCGGAATACGCGGGCAGCAAGATTTTCAACGCGGCGATCGTGATTCGCGATGGCAAGGTGCTCGCGAATCACCGCAAAGCCTGTCTGCCGAACTATCGGGTGTTCGACGAGAAGCGCTACTTCACGCCGGGTACCGAGCCGACCATCATCGAAATTCACGGCGTGAAAGCCGGCGTGATGGTGTGCGAAGACGCCTGGGACTCGGCGCCGGCCCGTCAGGCGCGTCAGGCGGGAGCGCAGGTGCTGCTCGTGATCAATGCATCGCCCTACGAAGTCGATAAGCAGACTCAGCGCGAGCAGCATGTGGTGCGGGAACGGATCCGTGAGACCGGCATCCCCGTCGTGTTCTGCAATTTGATCGGCGGACAGGATGAACTGGTCTTCGACGGCAATTCCTTTGTCATGGACGCAGAGGGCACGGTGACGCAACGCGCGCCGGCCTTCACCGAGGGCCTGTACGTCGTAGATCTAGGACTCGATGCATCCGGCACCGTGCATCCCATTCCTTCGGACATGGTGCCCCTGCAGGGCCAGGAGGAGAGCGTGTACGGCGCGCTGGTGCAGGGCACCCGCGACTACGTCACCAAGCACCGTTTCCCGGGCGTAGTGATGGGATTGTCGGGCGGCATCGATTCGGCGCTCACCTTGGTCATCGCGGTCGACGCGCTGGGCGCCGACCGGGTGCATTCGGTGGCCATGCCCTCGCGCTACACCTCGCAAATGAGCAAGGACGACGCCGCGCTGCAAGCGAAGAACCTGCACGTCCAACACAGCGAAATTTCCATCGAAGGGATGTTCGAGGCGACGCTCGCCGCCTTGAAAGAGGAATTTGCCGGCCGGGCGCCGGATACGGCGGAAGAAAACATTCAATCGCGCTGCCGGGGCGTGCTTCTCATGGGCATTTCCAACAAGACCGGGAAAATGCTGCTCACCACCGGCAATAAGAGCGAAATGGCCGTGGGCTACGCGACCCTCTACGGCGACATGGCGGGAGGATTCGCACCCATCAAGGATTGCAGCAAGCTGTTGGTTTATCGCTTGTGCCGCTGGCGAAATGCGCAATCCGAGGTGATTCCGACGCGGGTCATCGACCGGCCTCCGTCGGCGGAACTGCGGTTCGATCAGAAGGACACCGATAGCCTGCCGCCGTACGAAGTCCTTGACCCGATCCTCGAGGCGTTCATCGAAGAAGATCTCTCAGTCGATCAAATCGCCGCGCGCGGCTTCGATCGCGCCACGGTGGGGCGAATCTTGGATTTGGTGAAGCGCAACGAGTACAAACGCCGCCAGGCACCGCCGGGCGTGCGGGTGAGCGGCCGCGCCTTCGGCCGTGATTGGCGCTACCCGATCACCAGCGGCTACAAGTCGCATTGACCCACGTCGCGCCGACAATCGACAGCTAAAAAATGCGCCGGTACCAAGCCTTCTTGCGCTCGATGTCCTTGGTCGAGCCCGGATAGTTGTCGGCGTAGACGCGCTCGGCATCTTTCGCCAGATCCGTCATGTTGAGGTCGTAGTAGGCATTGACGATGACCTTCAACGAATCCTTGACCGCCGGCGCGCCGTCGTAGTTTTCCACGCAGTATTTGGCGCGGTTCAGAGCGCCCACATACGCGCCGCGGCGCATGTAGTACAGGGCCACGTGCAATTCGAAATCGGCCAGGCGATTGCGCAGGTAAACCATGCGCTGCTGGGCATCGCCGACGTACTGGCTGTGCGGGAATTTCTCGAGCAGCTGCTGAAAGGCATCGAACGATTTCTTGGCATTGACGGGCGGGCGCTGCGACAGATCGACGTTGAAGCGGCGCTCCAGCCAATTCGACTGACGCTCGAAGTACACCAGACCCTTCATGTAGTAGGCGTAGTCGACGCGCGGATTGGTCGGATTCTCGCGGATGAAGGTATCGGCGGCATCGACCGCGGGGTCGACTTCGTGATTTTTATAATAGGCATAAATCAAATCCAGCTGCGCTTGTCGGGCGGGTTCGCTGAAGGGGAAACGCGACTGCAGCGCTTCGAGCTGCTTGACCGCCTCCGCATAACTGGAATTTCGAATGGCCTTTTGCGCCTTGGCGTAGATTTGCTCGGGACCGGACTTGGCGTCCTCGGCGCGGTGGCTGCGGCAGCCGGTGGCCAGCATCACGACACCGATGGCCACGACGAAAATACGGCCCGGTTGGACAAGATCACGCAGTCTCACAAGCGATTCCTTACAATGGACGGCCCGTTGGGTGGGCCCGAAAGCGCGGCAGTATACCCGACGTGACCCGACGGTAGCTTCGAGTGCCCTTATGAGCGCAGAGTTCCAAGTGATCGATCTGACGATTCCGCCGGAATTGGCGGGTCGTCGCCTGGATAGCGCCCTGGCGCGCCTGTTACCCCAGCATTCGCGGACGCGAATCAAAGGCTGGATCGAGGACGGCGCGGTGTTGGTTGGCCGGAAACGGTTAAAGCCCCGCGACCTGGTGGCGGCGGGTGCCCGCGTGCGGGTGCAAATGAAGGCTGAGGAGCCCAATCCTAAGGTTCTGCCCGAGGCAATTGCCCTGCGGCTGGCTTACGAAGATGCGGACCTGCTGGTGATCGACAAGCCGGCAGGATTGGTCGTACACCCTGGAGCAGGGAATCCCAGTCACACCCTGCAAAATGCCCTGCTGGGCTTGGATTCCGCGTTGGGGAAATTGCCGCGCGCCGGCCTGATCCATCGCCTGGACAAGGACACCAGCGGCCTGCTCGTCGTGGCGCGCACCGCCGAGGCGCAAACTTCGCTATCGCGGCAGCTCCTGGCGCGCACGATGTCGCGAAATTATCTGGCGGTTTGCGTGGGTGTCATGACGGGCGGCGGCACCATCGATGCGCCCATCGGACGCAATCGCAGCGATCGCTTAAGAATGGCGGTGCGCGAGAGCGGCCGGCCGGCGGTGACGCACTACCGGGTGATCGAGCGCTTTCGAGCGCATACCTATCTGTCGGTGCAGCTCGAGACCGGGCGAACGCACCAGATACGCCTGCACTTGTCACACCTGAAATACCCGATCGTCGGCGATCCGGTGTACGGCGGTCGATTGACGCAACCGCGCGGCGCATCTCAAGCCCTGCTCACGACCTTGCGCGCCTTTAAACGCCAGGCATTGCACGCGGCGACACTCGGGTTCGATCACCCGCGGACCGGCCGACGAATGGGGCTGCATAGTCCCGTCCCTGAAGACTTTCATAGGCTGCTGCTCGCGCTGCGCGATGACGCGCGCGCGGCCGCGGAACTCGAGCGCGCTCGATGACGGTACCCTGGTTCGAGGCTGACTGGCCGGCGCCCCAAGGGGTGCGCGTGGTGTCGACCCTGCGCGGCGAGGCGGGCGGCGGCGCCAGCCAAGCCCCTTATGCCTGCTTCAATCTGGGCGCTCATGTCGGTGATGACCCTGTCGCGGTAGCCGAAAATCGGCGCCGACTTACGGTTGGGGCGGCATTGCCCCGTGAGCCGTCCTGGCTGTCTCAGGTGCATGGGGCAACGGTCGTAGATCTTGATTCGGCCCAGGCCGCGGATCCCGCGGACGCGGCGGTGGCGCGGGAAGCGGGCAGGGTCTGCGCGATTCTCACCGCGGACTGCCTGCCTATCGTGTTCACGACAGATTCCGGCGACAGGGTGGCAGCCGCCCACGCGGGCTGGCGCGGACTGGCGGCCGGCGTGATCGAGGCCACGGTGCGCGCCGTGGGGGTGCCCACGGGACGCCTGATGGCGTGGCTGGGGCCGGCCATTGGGCGTGAGCATTTCGAAGTGGGCGCGGAAGTGCGCGATGCGCTTTTGAGTGGCGATGCGCAGGCCGTCGAGGCCTTTGCGCGCAATGCCCGAGGGCGCTTCATGGCGGATCTGGGGATGCTCGCGCGCAGGCGGCTCGAAACGCTCGGCGTGACCCGCATCTATGGCGGGGGCGAGTGCACCTTTGCTCACGCGGAGCGCTATTTCTCGCACCGGCGCGACGGCCTCACCGGGCGGCAGGCCACCCTGATCTGGCGGGAAGCGTGAAAATACCGTTGAATTGGCGGCCTTGCATCCCCATTTCCTCCTGTATTCCGAGTGAGTTCTCGAGGGATTACCTATGCGAATGGACAAGCTGACGACCAAATTCCAGCAGGCACTGGCCGATGCCCAGTCCCTCGCCGTGGGTCGCGACAATCAGTACATCGAGCCGGTGCACCTCATGGCGGCGCTGCTCGATCAGCAGGGCGGCACTGCCCGGCCCCTGCTTGAGAAGGCCGGCGTTCAAGTCCCCAAGCTACGCTCGGACCTCGGCGGGGCGCTCGACCGGATAGCCAAGGTCGAGGGGTCGGGCGGCGAAGTGCTGCTCGGCAACGATCTGAACAAGCTGTTGAATGTCACCGACAAGCTGGCGCAGCAGCGCGGCGATCAGTTCATCTCCAGCGAACTGTTCGTGCTCGCTGCCTGCGATGATCGCGGCGAGCTGGGCCGGCTCCTCAAGGCAAACGGCGCGACGCGCGCCAATCTGGAAAAAGCCATCGAGGAAGTGCGCGGCGGCGCCAAGGTCGAGGACGCGGGTGCCGAGGAGAATCGCCAGGCGCTGGAAAAGTACAGCATCGATCTGACGGAGCGCGCGACCCAGGGCAAGCTGGATCCCGTGATCGGTCGCGACGATGAAATTCGCCGCACGATTCAAGTTCTGCAAAGGCGCACCAAGAACAATCCCGTGCTGATCGGCGAGCCGGGCGTGGGCAAGACCGCGATCGTCGAAGGCTTGGCCCAACGCATCATCAACGATGAAGTGCCGGAGGGCTTGCGCAATAAGCGCATTCTGGCGCTCGACATGGGCGCGCTCATCGCGGGCGCGAAGTTTCGCGGCGAGTTCGAGGAGCGCCTGAAAGCGGTTCTCAACGACCTGGCCAAACAAGAAGGTCAGGTGATTCTGTTCATCGACGAATTGCACACCATGGTGGGAGCCGGCAAGGCCGAGGGCGCGATGGACGCCGGCAACATGCTGAAGCCCGCTCTGGCGCGCGGCGAGTTGCATTGCGTCGGCGCGACGACGCTCGATGAATATCGAAAGTACATCGAGAAGGATGCGGCGCTCGAGCGGCGTTTCCAGAAAGTGCTCGTGGATGAGCCCTCGGTCGAAGACACCATCGCCATCTTGCGCGGGCTGAAAGAGCGCTACGAAGTCCACCACGGCGTGGAAATCACGGATCCAGCCATCGTGGCCGCGGCTACCTTGTCGCATCGCTATATCGCGGATCGCCAGCTGCCCGACAAGGCGATCGATCTGATCGATGAGGCGGGATCCTTGATCCGCATGGAAATCGATTCCAAGCCCGAGGCACTCGATAAACTGGATCGGCGCATCATTCAGCTGAAGATCGAGCGCGAGGCGCTGAAGAAAGAGAGCGACGAGGCGTCGCGCAAGCGCCTGAGCGCCTTGAACGACACGCTGAAAAGCCTGGAGAAGGAATACTCCGATCTCGAGGAAATATGGAAGGCCGAGAAGGCCACGGTGCAAGGCGCCGCCCACATCAAAGAGGAACTGGAGCGCGCACGCCAGGATCTTGACACGGCGCGGCGCGCGCAGGACTTGGCGCGCATGTCCGAGTTGCAGTACGGCCGCATTCCTGCGCTGGAGCAGAAATTGGCCAAAGCGCTGGAGGTCGAGCAGAAACCCAATCAGCTGGTGCGCAACTCCGTGACCGAAACCGAAGTGGCGGAAATCGTCTCGAAGTGGACCGGAATTCCCGTGTCGCGAATGCTCGAGGGCGAGCGCGACAAATTGCTGCGGATGGAAGAAGTGTTGGGCAAGCGCGTCGTCGGCCAGCAAGAGGCCGTCAAGGCGGTGGCCGACGCGATTCGACGCACGCGCGCGGGTTTGTCCGATCCGAATCGACCCAGCGGCTCGTTCATGTTCTTGGGCCCCACGGGCGTCGGCAAGACCGAGCTCTGCAAGGCGTTGGCGGAATTCATGTTCGATACGGAAGATGCCTTGATCCGCATCGACATGTCGGAATTCATGGAGAAGCACTCGGTCGCCCGCTTGATCGGCGCGCCTCCGGGCTACGTCGGCTACGAGGAGGGCGGCTATTTGACCGAGGCAGTTCGCCGCCGGCCGTACTGTGTCATCCTGTTGGATGAAATCGAGAAGGCCCATCCGGACGTGTTCAACGTCTTGCTGCAAGTGTTGGACGATGGGCGGCTCACCGATGGCCAGGGCCGCACGGTGGATTTCCGCAATTGCGTCGTGATCATGACGTCGAACCTGGGATCCCAGGTGATTCAGGAACTCTCCGGCGAGGCAAACTACGCGAAGATGAAGGAGGCCGTCATGCAGGTGGTGACGCAGCATTTCCGGCCGGAATTCATCAATCGCGTCGATGAAATCGTGGTATTCCACTCGCTGGGCCGGGAACAGATTCGGTCCATCGTCGATATTCAGCTGGGACGCCTACGGCAGCGCCTGGCGGAGCGCGACATCACGCTTCGGCTCGACGATGATGCGCGCGACAAGATCGGCGAGGCGGGATTCGATACCGTGTACGGCGCCCGGCCGCTGAAGCGCGCCATCCAAGCGCAAATCGAGAATCCGTTGGCGCAGCGCATTCTCAAAGGCGACTTCATCGCGGGCGACCGCGTGATCGCCAAGCTCAAGCGCGACGCGCTGGTGTTCGAAAAGGAACGCCTGCACTAAAATCCAGCGCCCCGAGCCAAGCGTTTAAGTTCGTTATAGTTCGGGGCTCAAGTCCCTGAAGAGGAATTCCATGCCTTTTTACGAGTATCAGTGCAAGAGTTGCGGCCACGAACTGGAGGCCATGCAGAAAGTCAGCGATGCGCCGCTCAAGAAATGCCCTCATTGCGGTAAGGCACAACTGACCCGGCTGATGTCGGCCCCCGTGTTCAGGCTCAAGGGCGGCGGCTGGTACGAAACCGATTTCAAGGGCGACAAGGAAAACCAACGCAATTTGGCCGACCGGCCCGAGGATGCGCCCAAAGAGAAAGAGACGGATTCGAAGGCGAAGGATGCGAAAGCGTCGGACGGCGAGACCAAGTCTGCCGAGACGACGCCTGCGGCGCCGCCCGCGAAGGAGACGGCCGCCGGCAAGGACAAGCCGGTAGAAAAGGCCGCTGATAAGGCCTCGAGCAGCCAGAAACCGGCCAAAGGGAAGAGTGCGCCGCGTGCCGCGCGCTCCAAGCGCAAACCGCTCAAGGTCAAACGCCGGCGCTAAAGCGATAAGCACTTGCCCGAGCGGGCCTTGAGGCCTTAGCATCCCGCGCTTCCCCTTTTTGGTTGCTGTTGCTTATGCGCACTCATTATTGCGGCCGGGTCGATGAAACATCGACCGGCAAGGTCGTCACCGTGGCCGGGTGGGCCCAGCGTCGACGTGATCACGGCGGCGTCATTTTCGTCGATTTGCGCGATCGCGAAGGCCTGCTGCAGATCGTATTCGATCCGGACAAAGCCGAGGTGTTTGCGCTGGCGGAGCGCGTGCGCAACGAATTCGTGCTCAAGGTGACCGGTCTGGTGCGGAGCCGGCCGCCGGGCACCGCCAATGCCAATCTCAAGTCCGGGCAAGTCGAAGTGCTATGCCAGGATCTGGAGATTCTCAACCGCTCAGAGCCGCTACCCTTTCAGCTCGACGAGACCGTGAGCGAGGAAGTTCGATTGCGCTTCCGGTATCTGGATCTGCGGCGCGAGGAGATGCGCGAGCGTTTGCTGCTGCGCCACCGGATCACGCGCGCCATGCGCCACTTTCTGGACGAGGCGGGATTCGCGGATATCGAGACGCCCATGTTATCCAAGGCGACTCCGGAGGGCGCCCGGGACTATCTGGTGCCGAGCCGCACGCACCCGGGAAAGTTCTTTGCCTTGCCGCAGTCGCCGCAAATCTACAAACAATTGCTGATGATTTCCGGATTCGACCGCTACTACCAGATCGTGCGCTGTTTCCGCGACGAGGACCTGCGCGCCGACCGCCAGCCGGAGTTCACGCAGCTCGATATCGAGACCTCCTTCCTGGATCAGCAGCAGATTCAGCATTTGATGGAAGGATTGGTGCACCACCTGTTCAAGCAGGTCTTGGGCGTCGAATTGCCGAGCCCCATGCCGCGGATGAGCTACGCCGAGGCGATGCGCCGTTATGGGTCCGACAAGCCGGATTTGCGCGTGCCGCTGGAATTGGTGGATGTCGCCGACTTAGTGCGGGGCTGCGACTTCAAAGTGTTTGCAGCGCCTGCCGCCGATCCTCGCGGCCGCGTGGCGGCGCTATGCGTCCCTCAAGGCGGCAAACTATCGCGCAAGGAGATCGATGACTATACGGCGTATGTCGCGCGCTATGGCGCGAAGGGTCTGGCGTACGTCAAGGTCAATCAGCTTGCGAAAGGGCGCGAGGGGCTGCAATCGCCGATTTTGAAATTCCTGAGCGATTCGGCCATCAGCGCCATCCTGGCGCGCGTCGCGGCTCAGGATGGCGATTTGATTTTCTTTGGCGCGGACAGCGCCAAAGTCGTGAGCGATGCGCTGGGTGCGCTTCGCTTAAAGGTGGGCCAAGACTTGAAGATGGTCGCTGCCGGCTGGCGGCCCCTGTGGGTGGTGGATTTTCCGATGTTCGAATGGGACGCCGATGCCAAGCGTTGGCAGGCCATGCATCATCCCTTCACCAGTCCTGCGAACCTGGACAGCGCGGCATTGACCGCAAGTCCGGGAGAGGCGATCGCGAAGGCCTACGACATGGTCCTGAACGGCTCAGAGATCGGCGGCGGCTCGGTGAGAATTCACAATCAAGAATTGCAATCCGCCGTGTTCGACCTGTTGGGCATTTCAGCGGAAGAGGCTCGTTCTAAATTCGGATTCTTGCTCGACGCACTCAAGATGGGGGCGCCCCCGCATGGGGGGATTGCCTTTGGTCTGGACCGGCTGGCGATGCTCATGGCCGGCGCCGACAGCATCCGCGACGTGATTGCCTTCCCGAAGACGCAGACGGCCGCGGATCTGCTGATGGACGCGCCCACGGAAGTGAGTGAAGCTCAGCTGCGCGAGCTGCACATTCGCGTGCGCACGCCGCCCAAGATCGAGTGACCCTTGCAGCAATTTCGCCGGCCCGAGTCCGTCTTGATCGTGATCTATACCGAGGACGGAGAATTTCTGCTGCTCGAACGGCGCCGGCCGCCAGGGTATTGGCAATCCGTCACGGGCAGCCTCGAATGGGGCGAACTTGCCGATGCCGCCGCCAGACGCGAGGTGATCGAGGAAACCGGCATCACTCAGGGTGTGCTGGTGAATTTGCAATGGACGCAGGTGTACGAAATCATGCCGGCTTTCGGCAAAGTGTATGCGCCGGGCATCACGCGCAATCTCGAACACGCATTTTCGCTGCGACTGCCGCAGCGTGTGCCGGTGATATTGAGCGACAGCGAGCATGCGCAATTTCGCTGGGCGTCGGCGCTCGACGCGCTCGACACGGTTTCCTCTAGCACCAACCGCAATGTGATTGCCGAATTGCGGCTCTAGCCACGGAATGAACACGGTTGTCGTGTACGTGCATGGTCTTTGGCTCACAGGCATCGAGGGCGGTTTCCTGCGCAAACGACTGGCGGCCGAGCTAAACGCCGAGACGCGCGCCTTCAATTACGCATCCGTGAAATCGAGCGTCAGCCGCAATGCGCACGCGCTCCGAGAATACTTGGGTGAACTGCGCGCGGACACGCTGCATTTGGTGGGCCACAGCTTAGGTGGCCTGGTGATCTTGAAATTATTCGAGGCGGGCATTGCTGAGCGCTTGCCGCCCGGACGTATCGTATTCTTGGGCTCGCCGCTCAACGGCAGCCGCTCGGCGGTAAATCTCGCCCGTTTGCCGCTTGGTAAAACGCTCTTGGGAAGGGGTGTTCATGAGGAACTGCTGAGTCCGCGCGAGCGCCGCTGGGGAGGGCAGCGCGACCTCGGCGTGATTGCCGGCAGCTTGAGCGTGGGGTTGGGAAAGCTCGTGGGCGCACGCGGTGCGCCGAACGATGGCACCATTTTTGTCGATGAGACGCGGCTCGCGGGAATTTCGCAGCACCTGGTGATGCCGGTGAGCCACACCGGCCTGCCATTCTCCCGGTCGGTTGCGCACCAGACCGGCGCTTTCCTCCGCTCGGGAAAGTTCATCGATTAAAGCGCGTCGTCGCGATCGAGCTTCTTGAGTTGGAACAATAAATCGAGGGCGTCCTTCGGGCTCAAGGCGTTCGGGTCCGCGGCGCGCAGCGCCGACAGCGCCGCCGATTCGCGCTGAGGTGCCGGCGCCGAGGCGAATAGCGGCAATTCCCCTTGGGGTGAGCTGTAGCTGCGCAGCGCGTCGCGCTCGCGCTCGAGCTCGGTCAGATAGCGGCGCGCCTGCGTGGTCACCGATTTGGGAATGCCCGCGAGCGCCGCGACTTGCAGCCCATAGCTTTGGTTGGCCGGGCCCTCCTTGACGCTGTGCAGGAATACCAGCCGGTCTCCATGCTCAACCGCTTCGACATGCACATTCACCACCCCGGGCGCCTCGCCCGCCAGGCTGGTGAGTTCGAAGTAATGCGTCGCAAACAGCGTGAAGGCACGGATTTTCGTTGCGATGAAGGCCGCGCAGGCCCAGGCAAGCGAAAGCCCGTCGAAGGTGCTGGTGCCGCGGCCGACCTCGTCCATCAGCACCAAGCTTTTCTCGGTGGCATTGTTCAATATATTCGCAGTTTCGGTCATTTCGAGCATGAAGGTCGAGCGACCGCCGGCCAGGTCGTCGGAGGCGCCGATGCGCGTGAAAATGCGATCCATGGGTCCCAGGATTGCGCGCCGGGCCGGTACAAAACAACCGATGTGCGCGAGAATCACGATCAGCGCAGTCTGGCGCATATACGTGCTTTTTCCGCCCATATTCGGGCCCGTGATAATGAGCATGCGGCGCGAATCGTCCAATCGCACATCATTGGGTATGAAAGGCTCGCGTCCCGCGCGTTCGACCACCGGATGGCGCCCGCCATCGATGCGCAGCGTGGGCTCGTCGACCAATTCCGGCTGCGCACACTGAAGCGTGGTGGCACGCTCGGCGAAACAACTGAGGACGTCGATTTCCGCGATGGCCGCGGCGCTGGCCTGCAGCGCGGCTAGATTGTCCGACAGCTGCTCGAGTACGGTCTCATAGAGCAGCCGCTCCCGCGCCTGCGCACGCTCGCGCGCTCCCAAGACCTTGTCCTCGAAAGACTTCAATTCCGGGGTTATGAAACGCTCGGCCGACTTGACGGTTTGCCGGCGCAGGTACTCGGCGGGGACCTTGTCGGCCTGACTGCGGTTTACTTCGATGAAAAAGCCCTGTACCCGGTTGAAGCCCAGTTTCAAACTGGACAGGCCGCTGCGTTCTCGTTCTCGCTGTTCAAGATCGACCAGGAATTGCTCGGTGTTGCTGCCGAGGGCGCGCAGTTCATCCAATTCCGCATCGAACCCTTGAGCAATCACTCCGCCCTCACGAAGGTAGTGGGGCGGAGCCTCGTCAATCGCTCGCTGCAGCAAGCTATGCTCGGTCTGATGATCGCTGATGCCGGCCGTGAGCTGCTGCAGCAAGGGCGACTGAGCGCCGGCGACGATGCCTCGCAGCGCAGGCAAGGCGCCGAGCGCCTGGCGCAGCTGCACCAGATCGCGGGGCCGAGCCGAGCGCAGCGCAATTCTGGCGAGAATTCTCTCCAGATCGCCGATGGCTGCCAGAGCCTCAGCGATATCCGCGTGTTGACCCTGATCGATCAGGGTCGCGACTGCCTGATAGCGGGCCCGCAAGCTGGCGCGATCTCGAAGCGGGCGATGCAGCCAACGTCGCAGCAAACGACCGCCCATGGCGGTGGTCGTCCGGTCAAAAACACCCGCGAGGGTCAGTTCGTCCGAGCCCGCGATGCTTTCGTCAAGTTCGAGGTTGCGTCGAGTCGCAGGGTCCATGATGAGCGCGGCATCGCGCTCCTCGGTCGTGATCGACAGCAAATGCGGCAGCGCGGATTTTTGCGTCTCGCGCACATAGGCCAGCAAGGCGCCGGCGGCTGCAATGGCCAGAGGCTTGTCCGCGCAACCGTAACCGGCAAGGTCCCGGGTGCGAAACTGCTCGGTCAGGGCTCGCGTGGCCGAGTCGAGCTCGAAATACCAGGGCGCGCGAGCGCGCCAGGGCCAATCCTCCCCTGAGGAGCGTGCCAACGCGGGCTGCGCGCCATCCGGGGCCAAAATCTCCGCGGGACGGAGCCGCTCGACTTCGGCCTCGAGCGCTGCGAGGCTCGCGAGTTCCATGACGCTGAAACGCCCTGCCGACAGATCCAGCCAGGCGAGCCCATAGCGGCCCCCCTGGCCGCAGACGCAGGCGAGGACGGTGTCGCGCCGCTCCTCCAACAGCGCCTCGTCGGTGACGGTGCCGGGTGTGACGATGCGCACCACCTCGCGATCCATCGGGCCTTTGCCCTTCCCGGGATCGCCGCGCTGCTCGCAAATCGCCACCGATTGGCCCTTGCGGACCAATTTGGCGAGATACCCATCGAGCGTCACGACGGGCACGCCGGCCATGGGAATGGGCGCGCCGGCGGAGGCGCCGCGTTGAGTCAAGGCGATGTCCAAGAGTTCCGCGGCGCGCCGTGCATCGTCGTAGAACATTTCGTAGAAATCGCCCATTCGATAAAACAGCAGCACGTCCGGATGCTGAGCCTTGATGCGCAGGTACTGCTGCATCATGGGGGTGTGGCTTATTTTCTCTTCCGGATCGATCATTGCGGAATTCTAAACTAGTAGGCTCCGTACCATGACGGACAGTGAGGCCGGATTAAAGCGTCTCGCAGAGCGTGTGGGCCGACACTTGCTCAAACAGCGGCGCCGCGCCGCAACCGCGGAATCGTGCACGGGTGGATGGATTGCCAAGGCACTGACGGACATTGCCGGCAGCTCGGACTGGTTCGTGGAAGGGTTTGTCACTTACAGCAACGAGTCCAAAGTGCGGCGGCTGGGCGTGCCGCGCGCGGTCTTGGAAAAACACGGCGCCGTCAGCGAACCCACCGTTCGAGCGATGGCGGCCGGCGCGCTTCGGCGAAGCAATGCCCAGGTGGCGGTGGCCGTGACCGGCATCGCGGGTCCCGGCGGCGCTGTCCCCGGGAAGCCTGTGGGAACCGTTTGGCTCGGCTGGGCCACACGTCGGGGCAATGCCGTTCGCGTCGGCGCGCAAGTGAAGCACTTTCGTGGCGACCGCGAGACGGTGCGACGCAAGGCCGTGCGAGCGGCGCTGCTCGGCTTGCTGAAGCGTTGATACGCCCCGTTGGACGCTCAGGATTGCAATGCGATTATTTTTTGCGCTCTGGCCCGATGAGGATGTCACGCGGCAGCTGGTTCGCCTCGCCCGCCAACTGAGTCTTGAGAGCCCTGGCCGTCCGGTAGAGCCGAAGAACTACCATGTGACACTGGCGTTCGTCGGCGACGTGGCTGACCTCAAGCTCGCGGTGCTGCAACAGATCGGCCGATCAATGCAAGCGCCGCGCTTCTCCTTCGCCTGCGACTCGCTCGAGTTTTGGCGGAAGTCGCAGGTGGTCGTGGCCGCGGCGCAAGTCGCCCCGCCGGCGCTGCTGGATTTCTGGAAGAGATTGAACCATGCGATTGGATTGCCCTGTGAGCGCCTGCGCGCGCATGTAACGCTCGCGAGGAAGGTCTCGCAAGCCCCTGTGCTGCAAGCAATGTCGCCGATCGCTTGGCGGGCAACGAACTTTAGTTTGATTCGATCCGACACGGGCGGCGCCGCGTCCGCGTATACAGTAGTCGAGACCTGGCCACTACTGGATGAAACCGACAATCGCTGAGAAATCTCTGCGAATTCATCGCATATCAGATGAGCGTCGCACGCTGAATATGAAATAATGGCAGCTCACTTCGTTGAGGACTGTCTATGGAAGAGAATCGCAAAAAAGCTCTCGCGGCCGCGTTGAGCCAGATAGAGAAACAATTTGGCAAAGGCTCGGTCATGCGCTTGGGCGACGCCGGGGCCACCTATGAAGTGGACTCGATCCCCACCGGTTCAATAGGTCTTGATATCGCGCTTGGCGTGGGCGGCATTCCACGCGGCCGCGTGATCGAAATATTTGGCCCGGAATCCTCGGGCAAGACCACGCTCACACTGGCCATCATCGCCTCGGCGCAGGCCAACGGCGGTACGGCGGCGTTCGTGGATGCAGAGCACGCGCTCGATCCGGTGTACGCGGAGAAGCTGGGCGTCAAGGTCAATGACCTGTTGGTGTCGCAGCCCGACACCGGCGAACAGGCGCTCGAGATCACCGACATGCTGGTGCGATCCGGCGCCGTCGACGTGGTCGTCGTCGATTCCGTCGCCGCGCTCACGCCGAAGGCCGAAATCGAAGGCGAAATGGGCGATCAGCACATGGGATTGCAGGCGCGCCTCATGTCGCAGGCGCTGCGCAAGCTGACCGGCAATATCAAGCGATCCAACACCATCGTGATTTTCATCAACCAGATCCGCATGAAGATCGGCGTCATGTTCGGCAACCCGGAGACCACCACGGGCGGCAACGCGCTGAAATTCTATTCTTCGGTGCGCATGGATATTCGACGCATCGGCGCGATCAAAAACGGCGAAGAAGTGGTGGGTTCGATGACTCGCGTCAAGGTGGTCAAGAACAAAGTCGCACCGCCGTTCCGCGAGACCGAATTCGAGATCATGTACGGCACCGGAATTTCCAAGGAAGGCGAACTCATTGAATTGGGTGTCCTCCATAACATGGTGGAAAAATCCGGTTCGTGGTACAGCTACAAGGGCGAACGGATAGGGCAGGGAAAGGACAATGCCCGCGTGTTTCTGCAGCAGCACCCCGAGATCACCAAGGATATCGAGGCGCAGGTTCGCGCCAAGTTGATTCCGGAAAAGGCGACCATGAATCGGGGCGGCGACGTCAAAGAGGCGTAATGCCCTGGTCGGCCGGCCTGTCGAGCCCTTAGACGCGCGCGCGGCCCGGGTCGCGGCGCTCAATGCGTTGGCGCGGCGCGACTATTCCTGCGAGGATTTACGCCTTAAACTCTTGGAGAAGGGTTACGATGCATCCGTCGTGCTGCCCTTGCTCGAGGCGCTGCGCGGCGAGAAATTACTGGACGATCGGCGCTACCTGGAAAACTTCGTGGCTTATCACGCTGCGAGGGGCCAAGGGCCGGTGCGAATCCGTGTGGATCTGCGTCGACACGGTTTGCTGGGACCGCTTGTCGAGGAGTACCTCGACGCCTACCCTGATTGGATCACGCTGCTGAAGAAGGCGTGCCTGAAGAAATTTGGCGCGAAACCGCCGAAGGATTACGCCGATAGGCGAGCGCAGGCACGATTCTTAAGTTACCGAGGTTTCACGAGCGCTCAGATACGAATGGCTTTAGGCTTTGACGTAGAACTGGATTCAGACATCAACGAGACATGAAACGCGACGTAAAAATGAAATGGATGACAACCTCGGAAATCCGGGCCAGCTTTCTGGAATTCTTCCGAAAGAACGGCCACGCGGTGCTGCCGTCGAGTTCGCTCGTGCCGCACAACGATCCGACCTTGTTGTTCACCAATGCCGGGATGGTCCAATTCAAGGATGTGTTCCTCGGCAAGGAAGTGCGCGATTATTCCCGTGCGGCCACCGCGCAGCGCTGCGTTCGCGCCGGCGGCAAGCACAATGATTTGGAGAATGTCGGTTACACGGCGCGCCACCACACATTTTTTGAAATGCTGGGTAACTTCAGTTTTGGCGATTATTTCAAGCGCGAAGCAATTCACTTCGCCTGGAATTACATCACCGGAACGCTGGAAATTCCGAAGGAGCGCTTGTGGGTGACGGTGTATACGGAAGACGATGAGGCTGAGCGCATTTGGGTCGAGGAAATCGGCATGGATCCGACGCGCTGCACGCGGATGGGCGAGAAATCCAATTTCTGGGCGATGGGCGATACCGGGCCCTGCGGTCCGTGTTCGGAAATATTCTACGATCATGGTCCGGAGATTGCCGGCGGGCCGCCAGGGACACCGGAAGAGGACGGCGATCGCTACGTCGAGATTTGGAATCTCGTGTTCATGCAGTACGACCGTTCGTCCGATGGCGTACTCGTGCCCTTGCCCAAACCCTCGGTCGATACCGGCATGGGGCTCGAGCGCGTCGCGGCCGTGATGCAGGGGGTCCATAGCAACTACGACATCGACTTGTTCAAGTCCTTGATTCGCGCCGCGGCGGATGTCACGGGAACCACAGATCTGCAATCGTCGAGCCTGCGGGTCATCGCCGATCACATTCGAGCGTGCACCTTTCTCATCATCGATGGCGTGGTGCCCTCGAATGAAGGCCGTGGATATGTACTGCGGCGCATCATTCGGCGCGCCATTCGTCACGGTTACAAGCTCGGCCAGACACAACCGTTTTTCCACAAGCTCGTCTCGAGCTTGGTGCGGGAAATGGGCAGCTATTACGCGGAGTTGGTGAGCGGCGAAGCCCGTGCCACGCAAGTGTTGGCGCAGGAAGAAACCCGATTTGCCGAGACATTGGCGACCGGCATGGCGCTGCTGGACGCGGAAACGACGAAGTTGAAATCGTCGGTGATTCCGGGGGAGACCGTTTTCAAGCTGTACGATACCTTTGGGTTTCCAGCGGATCTCACGGCTGACATTGCGCGCGAGCGCGGACTGAGCATCGATCAGGCGGGCTTCGATGTCGCCATGGAAGCTCAGCGGGGCCGCGCCCGGGCAGCGAGCAAATTCGGCGCGGATCTGCGCGATTCGGTCAAGCTTTCCGGCAAGACTGATTTTTCTGGATATGATCGCATGGCGGACTCTGCGCGGGTCACCGCCATCATATTCGACGGCGCAGTAGTCGATGTGCTACGGCCGGGTCAAGAGGGCCAAGTCATCCTCGACCAGACGCCGTTCTATGCGGAAAGCGGCGGGCAGATTGGCGACACGGGTTTCCTATTGGGCGCCAATGCGCGCTTTACCGTGCGCGACACCCAAAAAATTGGCGCGTCATTTTCCCATGTTGGTGTGCTCGAGTTCGGGGAGCTGCGCACCGGTGATGCCGTGGACGCACGGGTCGATCAAGAGCGTCGCAAGGCGATCGCCCTCAATCACTCTGCCACGCACTTACTGCATGCGGCGCTGCGAAAGATTCTGGGCGAGCACGTGGAGCAAAAGGGCTCGCTCGTCGCCGCCGACCGCTTGCGCTTCGACTTTTCGCACACCCAGGCGGTGTCGCCTAACGAATTACGCCAGGTCGAAGATCTGGTCAATGCCGAAATTCGCGAGAACGCTCCGGTGGAGACGCGCGTGATGGCATTGGACCAAGCGAAGGCCGCGGGCGCCATGTCACTGTTTGGCGAGAAATATGATAGCGATGTGCGGGTTCTGTCGATTGGAGATTTTTCGATGGAACTCTGCGGCGGTACGCACGTCGAACGTGCTGGCGATATTGGTCTGTTCAAGATCACGGGCGAATCGGGCGTTGCCGCCGGAATTCGCCGGG
>Ga0210400_10001844_pt1 | contig 20569 bp, 18 predicted proteins | sample IncBWH26MmetaG_FD_155456 | JGI IMG/M metagenome (GOLD analysis project Ga0210400, IMG submission 155456) | Forest soil microbial communities from Barre Woods Harvard Forest LTER site, Petersham, Massachusetts, United States - Inc-BW-H-26-M | ecosystem: Environmental > Terrestrial > Soil >...
GAGCAACGATTCTCGTGCGGAGAACGCTAGCTGCTCCCTTTGGGAGGCGCACCCTGAGGTAGCGGCAGAGAGGAACCTGGTGAAAGTCGCCACCTTCAATATTAACGACATTAACAAGCGGCTGGATAACTTCTTGGCTTGGTTAGCCAAAGCTGAGCCGGACGTGGTTAGTCTGCAAGAGCTCAAGGCGGAGCCGGGACGGTTTCCCATGCAGGCGCTTCGAACTCTCGGATACGAAGCAGTCTGGCAAGGGGAGCGTTCCTGGAACGGAGTGGCCATTCTCGCGCGAAACCACACTCCTGTCCTGACCCGCTCAACCTTACCGGGCAATCCTGAAGATCGCCAAGCCCGTTATATCGAGGCGGCTGTTCATGGATTCCTGATCACTTCCATCTACCTGCCAAATGGGAATCCGCAACCTGGACCGAAATTCAACTACAAGTTAGCCTGGTTTGAGCGCCTGATTACCCATGCCGCCGGACTCATGGCGACCGGCGCACCAGTGGTGTTGGCCGGTGACTACAACGTTGTGCCGACGCCGAAGGACATCTATCCGACTCGATCGTTGGATAACAACGCCTTGATCCAACCCGAAAGCCGCCAAGCCTTTGCCCGTTTGGTGGCTCAAGGCTGGACCGACGCGATGCGGAAGTTACGCCCGGACGGGCCTCTCTGGACATTCTGGGATTACAAGCATGAACGATGGCCGAAGGACAAAGGCATGCGACTCGATCACTTCCTGCTCTCCCCAAAGATGTCGGACCGACTCGTGGACGGTGGTGTCGACCGATGGGTGCGTGGCGAGGTAAATGCCAGCGACCATGCTCCAGTGTGGATAATGCTCGATCTATAAGACCAGAGCTGCGTAAATCACGAACTCAATTGCCAAAAACTTATCTGCGTTCTTTTCGAGTAAGGGCAAACCAAAAGTAATCGCGAGCCGTCACGCGTGTCTCAGGCGTGGCAAAGCCGATTCAGTTCTAAACTTTGATCACACGAAAGGCAATCCACGCTCGAACGATCCAGGACAAGTACGACCCCCAACAGTTGGCGCATTTGCGGCCGGCGCCCTGTCGCGTCTTGATTTCCTTTCACGCCTCTCTCCCTGTAAGATGCTGCGAGCATCTTATGCCGCACACAAATCAAGGTCCTCTGCAGAGCTGGTGGTCAGTTATGTTGCGCGATCCTCACTGGTGGGTCCCGGTAATCGTGCTCATAGCCGGGCTCGCCGTATTGCAGTGGATTCACTAAGGAAGACGCAATGACCTCCTCGGCTACGGCTCCTATACTACCGTTGACAGCCTCCCGTCTCAGAAGTCTGCAAGCTCTGGGCGTGATGTGTGGTCTTGCCGCGGGGGCCTGGCTCGGCGCCGCCGAGGCGCCCACAAAACTGGTGCACGCCGGGGTCTCTCCCGTCGTTATCTCGTTCATGATGGTCGTGGGCGTCTTCCTCGCGCGGTGGAGCTTTCCCGCGCTTGTGCGCGGCACGACCCAGGTCTACGCCGATGCGCGACAGGCCCCGCATCTCATCCTGTGGGCCATCCTCGCCGGATGCTTGTGGGCTGTGGCCAACACTCTCACGATTTTCGCTATTCGCGATATCGGCTTGAGCATCGCCTTTCCGCTCTGGAACGCAAACAGTCTTCTTGGCATTTTTTGGGGGTTCGTCTTCTTCCGCGAGCTCCGTCAGGCTGGCTGGCGTCGATGGATTGGCGTGCTGGGCGGCGCACTCTTCATGTTTGCCGGGGCTGTTTTGCTCGCACTCGCCTCCTCCACCCAGGCCCCCACCGTTCGTGCGCTCCACGGGGTGGCCGCCGCTCTGTCTGCTGGTGTCCTATGGGGCACCATGTACATTCCGTATCGCAAAGCTTACCTCACGGGGATGAACCCACTCTCTTTTGTCGCTTTCTTCACTATCGGCGAACTCGGCATGATGACCGCACTGGCCGTTCGTTCCGCCGGTGGCGCCCTCCCTCTTTGGCACGAACTCGTAGAAGCACGGTCGGTATTGTTCTGGCTCGCTGCCGGTGGCTTCATCTGGGTAATTGGCGACCTTTTTCAGCAATACGCCGCCAAGTACGCCGGCATCAGCCGTGGCATACCCCTCTCCAACACCAACCAGCTTTGGGGTTTGCTCTGGGGCATCCTTGTTTTCGGCGAGTTGCACGGCCACGGCGCGTCTTTGTACGTCCAGGTGATTGGCGGGTCCGTCATCATGGCTGCCGGAGCTGCCGCCATCGCCTTCTCTTCAACTTCACCCAAAGAGCACGAACACTGGCAAGCTGCGGCCCTGCGCGAGAGTCAGCGCTACGGCACGGACCTGGACTACGTGCGCGCCGGACTGGAAGGCCGAAACGCCAGCTACGGACGGACCGCCGAACATTCGACGCGCCATACCGCTCTTGACTGGATCACGCTTGCCATCGCTACCCTGGTGTTCGCCGCCCTCGCCAGCATGGCCCGTACCCCGGAGGTCCCCTTCAATGCCCACGCCGCCGCCGTTCTGTTCGCCGTGATTCTGGTTATCCTTGCGATCTGTGGCGCCACGCTCTGGCGCATCACGAGATTCAGTTGATGGTTCTGAGTTGACACGACGGCTTTTGGCAAGGGTTGTGTACCATCGTCTCGTTACAACGCGCATAACCCCTAACTCCAGAACGATCGAAGTCTCGCCGCATCGGCTCGTCCCTGGCTGAGGCCTGCTTTTGCAGCAGCGGGACGGCGGCTGCGGTCCATCAGATTCATGCCGAATGCATCGAGGCTGGCGTCGTTTGGCTTAATCAATTCGACCCGAGCGCCGCTCTCGCGCAGAATCTTCAGCTCATTTTCCAAAGGCCTGCTGAAACGCTCCGCCATGACTGGATCTGTTACTCGTACGGTCACTGCAACCACCAACACTGCGTCATAGTCTTTCGCGACATCCGCATTCGTCGCCGAACGCATGCCGCCGTCGATGTAGCGGCGTCCGCGGATCGTGATTGGCGGAAATATGCCCGGCACGCTGCAACTCGACGCCACGGCGCGCGCCAACCCGATGGCCGCCTCCCGGTTCCAAACCACGAACGAGCCGTCCGCGGCGTCGACCGCCGTGCAGGCAAAGGCCCGCTCAGGCCAGGCGTTTTCGGGAAGGCCAGAGAGCCAGCTGCCGAAGTTCGCGATGAAATTCTCTTCACTGATCGTCTTGGCGGTGAGCGCCCATGCCCCAATCTCCGCACGCACCTCTTTTGCCGGGCGGATGCCGGAGATAGCTTCCTGCATCTTCCCAATCAAGATCGAAAGGTCAGGAGGGTGCGCCGCTGGTTGCGCTGCGGGAACTGGTTCCTGCTGTACGGTGATGAAAGTTTCCGCAAGGTGCGCAACGTCGCTCTCCATGGCAAGATTGGCCCCGACGAATGATCCAGCCGAAGTGCCTACGATCAAGTCGGCTTGCGACAAATCCACGCCGCCTTCCATGAGTCCGGACACGATCCCAGTTTCCCAGCCAATACCCACCGGCCCACCTCCGCCCAGAACCAGCGCTCGCTTCGTCAAGATATCCTCCTTAAATGCATCTGAGCGTTTACGTTTGTGAGGGGCCAATGATACTAGTGAAGGCTGCGTGCAGGCAAAATTGAAGGTGCTAAGACCCCGGAACGAGAGCAGAGTTCTCGTTACAACCAGCATCACGGTCTAATCCGTTGCTTCGGCTAGCTCCCTTTACGAGCCAGAGGGGGATCTTTCCCCGGGCGCACAGGTAAAATGATTGCGATGCGTAGCCCGGCGACAAATCTGATGGTGGCCCTCCTGGTGCTTTCTTCCGCGGCCAGGCTCCATGGGCAGGGAATTGCCGACTCCATTTGCAATACCCATGTGCAACGGACAAAACTGGGCCAGGAGCTTTTGGATCGTCATCTGGCGGAGTGCCTGTGGTCAGGACTTCCATCGTGCCGGGTTGCGGAATGGTGTGAGGGAAGCATTCAACGGCCGGTGCAACATCAGGAATTGTTCACGACAGAACTCAAACGTCTGCAAACGGGAAGCGCCTGCGTGTCAGTACCGGAACTTTTCCCGCTCAAGAAGCAGGAGCTTCCGGTACTCAGGGTCAACGGTGGAGTTATGTTTACGGCGGGAATGACCATTGACGCCGATGGCGCGCCCAACGCCTATGGTCCGAAAAACAGAGGCCTGGATTTCACGGCGAACGCCAGAGGCAGGGGTGGCTGGGTTGCGTTGGTCACCAACCCCAAGGGCCGCCCGGTGCTTCAGAGGACCGGGCCGTATCGCGGCTATTATGTCTCTACGACATCGCTGCAGCAGCAGGATATAAAAGATCCTCGCAATCCCAAAAAATACCTGGATGCCACGCGGATTCCATACATCGCGCTGCCTCCGGACTTTGCTCGGGAGTTTGGAATCAGCCTGGGCGATCTGGCCGTAGTGGTGAACGTGGAAAACGGGCGTACGGCTTACGCCATTTTTGCGGATGTGGGGCCCAGAGGGAAAATTGGCGAGGGATCAATCGCCCTGGCGAACAAGCTGGGAATTCCTTCCAATCCGCGCCACGATAGTGTGCTGAACGGCGTGACCTACCTGGTTTTTCCGGGCTCCGGTTCGAGCAAATGGAAGTCTATAACCCTGGGCCGGATCAACTCCTCGGCAGCCCGATTGCATGGCGAGTGGTCGGCGCAGAAGAATTGCGCATTTGCGGCTGCAACTCGCTAGAACGAAGATCAATTTAGCCGCGAATGAACGCGAATTAAAGCGGCTCCAAGGTTGGACAGGCAGTCTTGCTCTGGCTAATTGCTTTCACGGAATTGTTCATTCTTCGTATTGTTCATGGCGCTCGTGATCTGGAAAGCCTATTCTGAAATTAGCCGGTCTACGGCCTCTATACCCAACTCAATCACCGCTGGCAAATTCTCCTTCCACGCGAACTGCGGGTGAGCGCCGGTTAGAATTGGTGACGGCTTTGGGAATGTGGGGTGAAGGTTGAAGGCCGCTGAACAGCTCAGTCAGAACTCTCAGGGGAGCGACTCGCAGGATCTGGAAAGGCTGGGGTATGCCCAGGAACTGCTTCGTACGGTGGGCGGCTTTTCCAATTTTGCCATCTCGTTTTCTATCATCTCCATCCTTACAGGCGCCGTCACGCTTTATGACTACGGGCTTTCTATGGGCGGGCCGCTGGAGATGACTTTGGGCTGGCCCCTGGTCACGGTGGGGACGCTGCTGGTGGCACTGAGCATGGCGGAGCTTTCTTCCGCGCTGCCTACCTCGGGCGCAATGTATCACTGGTCGGCTGAACTGGGCGGGCCTGCCTGGGCATGGTTCACCGCGTGGTTCAACATTATCGGGCTGGTCACGGTCATTGTTGGCATCGACTATGGCTGCGCGCGCTTTCTGGTCCCTATCTTTGGGCTCCAATCAAAGCATTCAACCATCCTGCTCGTCTATGGCCTGATTCTTCTCTCGCATGGATTGATCAACCACTACGGCGTACGCTGGGTGGCACGGTTGAACGATGTCAGCGTGGCAGTCCACATTCTGGGTGTAGTCATTCTCATGGCGGCTCTGTGGTTCTTCGCCCCGAAACGTCCGCTGGCCTTCCTGCTGCAGGCTTCACCGACCGATCCGCCCTTACATGCGCCCTATGCGTGGCTGTTTGTGTTAGGGCTTCTGCAAGCGCAATGGACCTATACGGGATTCGACGGCTCGGCGCACATTGCCGAAGAAACAGTCGATCCTCGACTCCGCGCCCCCTGGGGCATGGTCATCGCCGTCGTGGTATCGGGCCTGTTCGGATATCTGCTGGTACTTTCGCTCGCCTGGGTCATTCCCGACGTTCGGCAAGTCCTGAGCACGAAGGATGCCAGCGGCAACACCATTCCAGCGGTCCTGGCGATTGTGCAGAGGACGATTGGCGAGCGCGCCGGCGCCGCAGTGCTGGGACTGACGGTGCTGGCCATGTGGTTCTGCGGCATGGCGTCCGTGACTTCACTCTCCCGCACGTTTTACGCGCTGGCACGAGATAAAGGCATGCCGTTGTGGCAGAGCTGGAGCCGCATAGGCGCGCACCAGACCCCGGCGCGGGCGATCTGGCTTTCGGTGTCCCTGGCCTTTGTGGCCCTGATTTACAGCGGCGCTTATTCCGTTGTGACCTCAATCAGCGTGGTGGGCTTCTATATCTCCTACATCATTCCTGTGTATCTTGGCTGGCGCGAAAAACCACGATGGCTTTCAAAGCGCGGTCCCTGGCACCTGGGACAATGGAGCAACACCATCAATTTTCTGGCAATGGCCTGGACGGTCTTTATCTGCGTCATCATGGTGATGCCACCCAACGAACAGGCCGGATACAGCATGGCCGCAGTGATGCTGGCTTTGTGTTTGATCCATGTCTTCAGCGGCAAGCACGAGATGCGCAAGCCGGTGTGGAATCTGGCACAAGAAGATGAGGCAAGGGATGGATAGCGAACGCCGAGCCGTAACGACTTCGAAAATCAGATGACAAACTGCCCCAAATGGGCTACGTTTAAGATATGGAAACGGTAAAGATCGAAGTTCCAGCGGAACTTCTCAAGGCAGCAAATCCGAATGCGACCGATTTTGCTGAGGAAGCAGTTCGTTTACTCGCTCTGGGATTGTTTCGGGAAGAGAAGGTTTCCCTGGGTCGCGCTGCGGAACTTTGCCACACTCCCTTGGCCGAGTTTATGGAATTTGTCGCCGCTCACAATGTCTCCCCGATCCGCTATGGGCTGGGTGAGTTGGAAGAAGACCGCCGCACCCTGGCTGAACTCGGTTTGTGATTGTTGTTTGCGATTCATCGCCCCTTATCGCTCTTGCAAAAATTGATTCATTTCTTCTGCTTCAGAAGCTCTACGGTGGGCTTATTATCTCTCGCGAGGTTTACGAGGAAGTGGTTGTCGCGGGAGGTGGTCTTGCCGGAGCTGCGGATACCTCAAAATCAACGTGGATTGAAGTCCGGCAGATCAAGAATCCTGCCGACCTGACTGTGGCCCAAACTCGCTTTGGTCTGGGAGTCGGCGAGTTGAGCACTATGATCTTGGCCAAGGAAATTCGCGCTGATCTCGTGATTCTTGATGACCTTGGGGCTCGCAAGCTCGTCCAAAAGGAAGGATTAAAGGTTCAGGTCTGCATTGCCATTCTGGAAGCATGTTTTCGCAAAGGCTTTCTTCCCGATCTTCGCCAAGCTTACGACCAACTGCTCAAGCGGGGAGTCTACCTCAATCGCCAGCTTCTCAATCTCAGTCTTGAAAGTTTCAATCTTCCAGCAATTTAAGCACGTGCATCCAGCTGCAGAAACGGAGGCCGGTTCGCTTCATAAGTGGCGATGTCGGCTTCGTGCTTCAGGGTCATGCCGATTTCATCCAGGCCTTCCAGAAGACACATTCTTCGAAAGGGCTCGATTTCAAATTTGGCAGAGAAGCCGTCCATGGATGATACCGTGCACCCTTGAAGATCGATCATTACGGTGAGCCGCTGCGCGTTGGACCGCGATACCAGCTCCGCAATTTCATTCGCCGCCAGGACGACGGGCAGAAGTCCGTTCTTGACGCAGTTGTTGGCGAAGATATCGGCAAACGACGGTGCAATTACTGCGTGGAATCCATAATCGCGCAGGGCCCACACGGCGTGCTCGCGTGAAGAGCCGCAGCCAAAATTTCTCCCAGCCAAAAGAATACTGGCCCCGGCATAGTGCGGCGCGTTCAACGAAAACACTGAATTTGGCTTGCCTTCGCCATCGTAGCGCCAGTCATAGAAGAGAAAATCGCCGTAGCCGGTGCGCTCAATCCGCTTCAGGAATTGTTTGGGGATGATCTGGTCGGTGTCCACGTTGTCGCGTTGTAACAACGCGACCATTCCGGTATGTGTGGTGAAGCTCTGCATGTTAATCCTTGTACTGCCAGTTGCGGACGTCAACAAAATGGCCGGCAACTGCCGCTGCGGCAGCCATCATGGGGCTGACGAGGTGTGTGCGTCCACCCGCGCCCTGGCGACCCTCAAAGTTGCGATTGCTGGTGGAAGCGCAACGTTCACTCGGCTTCAACCGGTCGGCGTTCATGCCCAGGCACATGGAGCAGCCGGACTCGCGCCACTCAAAGCCCGCATCCAGAAAGATTCTGTCCAACCCTTCCTGCTCGGCTGCGTGTTTCACATTCTGCGATCCGGGAACAACCATGGCCTGTACGCGCCTGGAGATCTTGTAACCACGAACAACCCGGGCCGCGGCTCGGATGTCCTCCAGGCGAGCATTGGTGCACGAACCGATAAACACGCGGTCAATCGGAATATCTTCAATGCGGGTCCGTGGACGAAGGCCCATATATTCCAGCGCCCGCAATCTGCTGCTGCGCTCCGATTCGTTGGAGCTTCCGTCAGGATCGGGTACGGAGTCCGTGACCGGAGCGGCCATGCCGGGATTTGTTCCCCACGTGACGAATGGGGCAAGTTGCGCGGCGTTGACCTCGACCGTCTTGTCGAATCTTGCTTCAGAATCGGTCTTCAACGCCTGCCAATATTGCACCGCCTGGTTCCATGCGGAGCCCTTTGGGGCAAAACGCCGGTTGCGTAAATAATCGAAGGTAGTCTCATCGGGAGCGATCATTCCGGCCCGCGCTCCGGCCTCAATGCTCATGTTGCAGACGGTCATCCGGGCCTCCATGGAAAGCGCGTGGATGGCCTCGCCGGAGTACTCGATAACATGCCCGGTCGCCCCATCCGTCGCGATCTGCGCGATCAGGCCGAGAATCAGGTCCTTGGCCGTCACGCCATTCCCAGGAATTCCGGCAAAGCGCACCAGCATGGTCTTAGGCTTTTTCTGCACGAGACACTGGGTGGCCAGCACATGTTCCACTTCCGAGGTCCCGATTCCGAATGCCAAAGCTCCAAAAGCGCCGTGGGTGCTGGTATGGCTGTCACCGCAGACAATGGTCGAGCCGGGCTGGGTCAGCCCTAATTCCGGGCCAATCACATGGACAATTCCCTGATCAGGTGATTCCAGATCAAACAACTGAATGCCGGACTCACGGCAATTCCTGCGCAGCGTCTCGACCTGGGTGCGCGCCATGGCATCCTCCAGCAGCATGCGATTGCCGATGGTAGGGATGTTGTGGTCGAGCGTGGCAAACGTAAGCTCCGGCCGGCGGACCTTGCGGCCAGCCAGCCGCAGACCTTCAAATGCCTGCGGAGAGGTAACCTCATGCACAAGATGTAAATCGATATAAAGGATGCAGGAGTCTTCCGCCCCATGGCATACCAGATGGTTATCCCAGATCTTTGCGAATAGTGTGCGTTCGGTCATTTGGTTTGTCGCTTGTTCTATACCACGTGCGTTCTATACCGCGTGATAGGCAAAGCGGCGTTCGAGCATCGCGGCAAAGGCCTGCTCTACCAGTTTACCCATCTCGCTTGTGCTGACGGTGTGTTTGGCTCCGGGTTCAGCCAGATCGGCGGTACGATGCCCGGCGTTCAGGACATCCTGGATCGCCGTCTCCAGATCATCAGCGTAACGCTGCATACCGGCTGAGTGTCGCAGCACCATGGCGGCTGAAGCAATGGCTCCCAGGGGATTGGCAATGCCTTTTCCCGCAATGTCCGGGGCGGAGCCGTGTACTGGCTCGTAGAGATTAACGTCGCCTCCAATGGTTGCCGAGGCCAGCATGCCCAGCGAACCGGTAATGGCGGCTGCCTCGTCGGAAAGAACATCGCCAAAAAGGTTTTCCGTCAGGACCACGTCAAATTGCGTGGGCCTGGTGATCAGGTGCATGGCGCATGCGTCCACGTACATGTGCTCGAGCTTCACGTCCGGATAGGCGCGGCCAACCTCAATCACGGTGCGGCGCCATAGCTGTGAGGTTTCGAGCACGTTGGCCTTGTCTACTGAAGTTACTTTCTTGCGCCGGCTCCGCGCCTGCTCGAACGCCACTACAGCCACGCGCTCAATTTCTTCTGTGGAGTAGCGCATGGTGTTAAGCGCGGAGTTGCCGTCTTCGCTGAAGCCCCGAGGCTGGGCAAAGTAGAGCCCGCCGAGAAGCTCCCGGACAATCAGGACGTCTGCGCCTTCCACAACCGATCTGCGGAGAGGCGAGCAATCCGCAACCGCCTTGAATGAGATGGCGGGACGCAAGTTGGCGAAACCGCCCAGAGCCGTGCGCAAATCAAGCAATCCGGCTTCCGGGCGCTGATGACGAGGCAATTGATCGAATTCCGGTCCGCCGACTGCGCCTAAGAGAACAGCGCCGCTATTGAGACATGCTGTAAGAGTTGTCTCCGGCAGCGGAGTGCCTGTCTCCCGGATGGCGGCGCCACCGATTGGTTTCTCTTGAAATTCAAATTCGCAGTTGTAGAACGAGTTGAGCACGCGCAGAACGCGCACCGCTTCACGGCAGACCTCAGGGCCTATGCCGTCGCCGGGAAGGATTGTCAGTTTGAAATTCATCAGGAGCCCACTTTCTTTTGTCTTTGTTTCAGATGGAGTCGGCAATGGCCGCATTTTTTTGGACTTTGTTACTAACAGCACTGGATCATTTAAGCCCCAGACATTTCCAAATTCCTTTAGAGTAGTCCTCGTGTACCTTAAGTCCAGCGGAGCAGTTTCCTTCGGCTCGCGGGCTCACCTCTAGGACTGGCTCTTCGCTGCCGCTCAGGATGACACTGATTCTCTCTGCGTCCGCGATCTAGCTTGCGGCTTGTGCTGTCTCCACTTGCCGTGTTGATGTTGACACCAGTGACAGCAGGTCCTGGTCATAGATTCGCTTTTTGTTTTCCGCCAGTTTCATGAACTCAACGTAGAGGGTCTCCAGTTCGGGAGCCGTGGCTGAATGGCCGAGCTCGGCCAGGCGCTTGGCCAGCGCGTGACGTCCTGAGTGCTTGCCCAGCACCAGATCGTTGCCCGGTACGCCTACGGACTCCGGGGTCATGATCTCGTAACATAGAGGGTTAGCGATGACTCCGTGCTGATGAATACCGGCCTCGTGGGCAAAAGCGTTGCGTCCTACGATGGCCTTGTTGGGCTGCGGGCCGAATCCAACGACGTCCGACAGCAGGCAACTCGTGGGATAAATCTGCGTGGTGTTGATTGCCGTGTGGTAAGGCAGTCCCGATTGCCGCACGGAGAGAAGCATCACAATCTCTTCCAGTGAAGCATTGCCGGCCCGTTCGCCAATACCGTTGACGGTGCACTCCACCTGCCGGGCGCCAGCGTTGATCGCGGCAATGGTGTTGGCCACGGCCAAGCCAAGATCGTTGTGGCAGTGAACGGAAATCGTGGTCTTCTCCACGCCACGCACGCATTGCCGGATGGTTCTGATCAGGGCTGCGTACTCGTCTGGAATGGCGTATCCCACTGTGTCCGGAATGTTGAGCACGGTGGCCCCAGCTTCCACGGCAGCGTCCAGCACCTTGCAGAGGTAATCCAGATCGGAACGGGTGGCGTCTTCCGGCGAAAATTCCACGTCATCGCAGAGCGACCGGGCATAGCTAACGGATTCATAGACGCAGTCCAGTGCCTGCTCGCGGCTGATCTTCAGCTTGCATTGCAGATGCAGATCCGAGGTGGCCAGGAAGGTATGGATGCGGGGATGCCGGGCCCCTTCCAAAGCGCGCCACGCCCGTTCGATATCAGAGATATTTGCGCGGGAAAGGCCTGCAATTACAGGCCGATGCACCTCACCCGCGATCCGGCGCACTGCGCCAAACTCCTCTTCCGACGCCACGGGAAAGCCCGCCTCAATGATGTCGACCCCCAGAGCATCGAGCTGCCGGGCGAGACGAAGCTTGTCGTGCATTCCCATGCTGCAACCGGGAGCCTGCTCGCCGTCTCGCAGCGTGGTGTCGAAGATGGTGATCTGCGGCCGTTCCATAGGGCTGTCCTCCTTATGACGGGGAAAGCTCTATCCTTGTTCCTGGCATCTGATAAGTCAAATTTATAATTCTTTACTAGATCATAAGTATTGCTTATTCTATAAGCAGAGGCCATGTGGGCCGGTTTTGGAACATCGAAGTCAGGAGCAGAGAGTCATGGATCTTTTTCAGCTGGAAACGTTTCTGGCCGTGGTTCAAACGGGGAGCTTTTCCAGCGCAGCCAAGGTCGTGCACAGGACCCAGCCAGCCGTGAGTCAGGTGGTGCGCAAGCTGGAAGATGAGATTGGAGAGCCGCTCTTCGACCGCTCTTCCCGCGATAGCATGCTCACTGACGCCGGCCGGGTCCTCCAGGAATACGCGCAAAAAATGCTGAACCTGCGCCGGGAAGCGCGGGCCTCGCTGGAAGAGCTGCGCCAGTTTCAGCGTGGCACGCTGGTGCTCGCGGCCAATGAGTTCACATCTCTCTATCTGTTGCGCGTGCTGGAAGAGTATCGGCGGTTTTGCCCGATGATCAAGATTGCCGTCCAACGTTCGCTGGCCAGCTCCATTCCGGAGCAGATCCTGGACCACACGGCGGAACTGGGGGTGCTGTCGTTCCATCCGGACGATTCCTTGCTCCAGTCCATCGTAGTGTTTCGCGACCAACTGGTTTTTGTTGTGCCTCCCGGTCATCCACTGGCGAAAGCAAAAACGGTGAGCATACGCCAGCTTGGGGCCGAGTCCTTTGTGGCCCACAACGTGGTTTCGCCCTATCGGCTCAAGGTGCTGGAGGCATTCAAGCGCCATAAGACCCCGCTGAATATGGATGTTGAAATGCCGACGATTGAGGCAATCAAGCGCTTCGTCGCCGCCGGGAACGGAGTTGCCCTCGTGCCGGGCATAGCTGTCGAGCCGGAGTTGGCCCGAGGTGAATTGGTGTCCATTCCAGTGAAGGAGCTCAAGCTGGAGCGCAAGTTGAGGATCGTCTATCGCAAAGGCGGACAGCTTTCCCATGCCGGCCGGGCTTTTTTGAACGTGGCGGAATCGACGAGTGCGAAAGTAAAAGGAGCGTACCTTTTTCAGCCGGAGAAATGAAGGGGGATAAATGGCCCGATTTATCCTTCGCCCGCGACTGGAACGGTCTTGGAAGCAGCCAAGAGAAGATCTGCCCAAGATTCTTTTTCCAGCGCCTTCAAGCGCAGGTTGGAGACTTGGTTCTGGAAACTGGGAAATGCTTGATAGATCTGCAAGGCAGAAGGCGGTGACTCAATAGCATCTTCCTGAAGGCGGAGCCAAGCGGAAACCTCCCGAATCACGGACTCAACAGATTGTGAATGCCTGCCGGGATCGAAGCCGGCCAAGTCTGACACGAATTTTTGATAAGAAAATCCTTCAGGAACAAGTATGAGGCAGTTATGTGGTCGCTCCGAATGCTCGCGTTCAAAACGCAACGCGCATGCAATACCTAGTTCGAGTGGCATGTTGAACCGTGCAAAATTATCGACGCCCTCACCAGTCGGGCGCGACAGATCGTGAATTGAATACTTTGAGAGAGATAGTGTTTTAAGGATTCTCAGAAAGCGGGGCTCTGCACTGCCATCGGTTTCTCGAGCGCTTCGGGGAACGAGCCCGTATGCGGCAACCGCAAATACGATTGCCAACAGCAAGTCTTGAAACTGTTGATCGAACGGACAATTAATGAAAACGGATTTCTCGAAGGCCGGTTGCGGCCGAACCGTCATCGGTGCTCGGCCCCACTCCCGGAATAATCGCCATCATCCTTGAGGGCGAGAGCGAACTCCTTGAGTTCTTCCAATCGATGGGTCTGATCTTGTTTGCCTTCTTCATCACGGTCGCGATCCCGGGTCTCAGCCGGATGCTGAAGGAGATACACTACTCGTTCGAGTAACTCGTCGAAATTAGCGATCAATAAGAACTGGCGATTGCGAAGAAATGCCGGAATATAATGTGCCGACGGCTCTGCAGAGTGGACGATCGGGATCAATGGCTTTTTCGACTCCCAATCATTACGGAGCAAGTTTCGCCATTCCGCCAACATATTCGGGTTCGAGGAAGCGCCTGCGCCGAGAAGAAAGATAAATCCATCAGCCTTGGCACTAGCCTCATCTACGGCTCTACTCCAGTCCTCACCAGAACGTAAATCGAGGGCAGACCAAGCCTTAATATTCTGGCGACGCAAAGCCTGTTCGAGTTTGGCCGCGAACGCCTCATCCTCACGAGAGAACGATATAAAAACCTGCATACTTAATCCCTGCACCATTATCACACAGATTGCTTTTTATCCTAAAGGAACCTTGGCGCGGCTTTGCATCTGCTGTGCCCTAGTGCGCGAGTTTGTGCGGCTGCGAAGATCGCATAATGATGTGTGAGATAAAGAAGAGACGTAGCGGACCTACGTCTCTTCTGTAAGAAACTCGCGGTACGGTCACTGCGGTGGCGCGGTCTTACCTTCTACTTTGTCAGCGGCCTTGCGCGTGGCGTGGGCCGATTTGTTGACCACGTTTTTCGTTCCGTGCTTGATCTTCCGGCCGGTCTTCTTGGCTGCTCTTCCCGTGGCGTGGGCGGCGTCTTTTGTGTCTTGCTTGATGCCACCGTTATCTTCCTGAGCTACGGCTCCAAGCGAGAGTAGAAGCGCAAACACCAAGATCCATACGTATCTCAATCTCATTTTTCACCTCAATTGGTATTGTTGGGATTCCTCTCGGATGAAAGGAGTTGCCATTGGAAGCATCATAGGCTTGGAATCGCAGATTGCCAAATTGCCATCACTGCCAAAATTGCCAGAATTGAAAAACAGGGCCGAGCGCGGCCTTTTCGAGGAATCTCGCTGTACCTTCTTGCCTGTGCTCGTATGGCCGTGCTAGAGCTTCTTATAGAATGCTTGAGAACCAGATGCCAATTGCTGATACTCCAATGGCGTGGCCGGCGCCACCTGCGGATTTTCGTCTTGGACCGGAGCAGGTCCATATCTGGCGAGTCAATCTCTTGCAGCCCGATTCCGTCGTCGAGCTTTGCCGTGGCCTGCTACCAGAGGATGAGATTGCCAGGGCAGAGCGGTTCCACTTTCCTCGGGACCGCAGGCGTTTCGCGGTTTCGCATGCCATGATGCGCCATGTCCTTGGACGGTATCTTTCTTGTAAGCCGCAGGAACTTCGGTTCATCCATGGTCCGAAAGGGAAGCCGGATGTGGCCCCGGGGTCGGATACTTTAGGGTTGAAGTTTAACCTTTCTCATTCGGGTGAGTTTGCTCTGATGGGAGTTGCGGTTAAACTCACAATGGGAATTGATATAGAAGAGATCCGCGCTGATTTTGGCACGCAGGAGATCGCCAGGCGGTTTTTCTCCCGCCAGGAGGTGGCGGTCTTGCTCTCTCTTCCTGAGCACCAGCGGGTAGAGGCCTTCTTTTACTGCTGGACGCGGAAAGAAGCCTACATCAAGGCCCGGGGAGAAGGCCTTTCTCTCCCGCTTGACAGCTTTGACGTGACATTTGCTCCCGGAGTGGCCCCGGCGCTGCTGCGCGTGGCGGAAGATCCTGATGAAGTTGCACGCTGGAAACTGTATGACATCAATGCTGGCCCGGGCTACAAGGCTGCTCTGATGATAGAAGGCAAGCGGCATGATCTGCAGTACTTTGATTGGCCGGCAGCATCTCTAAATTTCAGGTGAAGGCCAGATTTGGGCCAAAGGAAAGGGGATCATCGGTGCGGGAGAGTTTCGCTTGAGCCAATCGGAAATTGAGGAAATTGAAGGGGCTTTGCGGCAGGAGGCGGTGGCATAAATCAGGCCCACTGTGGCTGCACCAAAAGCTGCTTACCGCAAAGGTCGCTAAGGACGCAAAGGAAGCCTGCACCTGCTAAGAGAGCGGGACATAGGTTTGTTTAAAGCCTTCGTCACACTAAAAATGATTTGCAACAACCATTCTGGAAATCCATCACTAAGCAAGGGCGCTCTGCTGGTCGTGGTGGTCTTGGCCGGATTGATGCAAGGCTGCCATTCTCCTCTCCGATGTCCGGTAAGGACCAGGCTTCCTGAGCCATGCCCGCCGCAGTTGTATCTTGCCGACGTCCTGTTCGCTACCGATCGGTCTTTAACCAACAAGGAAACGGCGGAATTTTCCGGGAGCCGGAACCTGGCTGACGGCCATATGACATACGGTTCAAAGTGCGAGGATCCGGCTGGGAGCCTCGCCGGTTGCACCTCTTCAAAAATCTTTGAGAAGCAAGATTTTTTTCGTCAGATACACGACAGGCAGAAGGACGTGCTGCTGTTCGTCCCCGGCTACAAGTATTCTTTCGACGAGACGCTCCAGCTTGGCTTGCGGATCGTCGAGCGGTCGGAGTTTGATTCCACGGTTGTCGCCTATGCATGGCCTTCTCGCAACCGCCTCCTGGCTTATGGCGCCGACTACGATACAAACGAATGGTCGGTAGAGCACTTAGCGGATTTTCTTGTGGATATTGTCAATGCGCTTCCTGAAGGCAAAGTGCTGCATATAGCGGCGCACAGCATTGGCAATCGAATGGTGCTTCAGGCCTTGCTGCGGTTACGGCTCTCCCGCGAAAAGCTGGGTGAGCTGATCATGATTGCGCCGGACGTTGACGCGCAAACCTTCGTTGAGCAAGTGCCCAAGTGCGGGGCCTTTCGCAGAAAGACGGTCTATATATCTCCCCGCGATCAGGCGCTGAAGGCGTCGGATTTCTGGTTTCACTCCAATACTCCGCGGGCGGGAGAAGAGTACGTGGTTTTGAACGGCCTGGAAACTATTGACGCGTCTCGCCTGCACACCGGCATCACCGGCCATGCTTACTTTGAGAATTCTCAATTAATGCTGGATGATTTAGGCGCTGTACTTAAGGGAGTACCGGTCGAAAAACGACAGCTCGATAAGTGCAGTGTAAAAGCTCTGGAGTCCAAAAGCACGCCGTCTGCGCCCTCTATCGTATATTGCCTGCCGAACGACCAGACCTTCAGTTGGCAGGGACTCCTGAGGGGGCATCGCCAGAATCGAACGAAAACACGGTGCGAGGTCCGTTAGAGTGGTCTATTCATGAATCCGCGTGTCAAAGCTTGGAAGTCTTTGGATCTGGAAAATATAACTGGCTTGTTTTGCGGGCAGAACCGAACAGGTTGCGGTCAGGTACTTAAGGCCGTTAGGACTTTGTGACGATGGCAAAACGCAAGGTCCCTCCGATCCGGCCGCGCTAAGCGCGCGAGTGGACCCTCGGGATGACGATGGTTTTTTGAACATCTTCAGTAATCAGAACCAGAGCGGCTTATGGTTTTCTCCGTGCCCCAGCGTCGGAGCCTGACCTTGAGCGCAGGGAAGGGCGGTGACCCTGGTTCTTGATTTTTCTCCGTATTACTAATCATGAAAGTCTCATTTTCCCACGAGGATTTTTTGCTTTTCCTTCGTGTCCTTGGGGTATTCCTTCGTGTTCCTTTTTGGGTAAGGTGTTGGTTTTTCTTTGCGGCCTTCGCGTCCTTTGCGGTGAACGGGTTTTGGTTGTGGCTCTGTTGCGCTGTGTCTTCGTGTCTCAGTGGTGGATTTGGTTTTTTGATTGCAGCTCAAACTATTTTCAAAAAGCTCGCCAGATCATAGCTCAGCAAATCGCCAATGCGTTCAACGCTCATGTCGGCGGGCGGCAGGCTGGCCACGATCTGTGCGTCGTGGGCATAGTGACCTTGCCTGGGAAACACCGTGGTGACCTTTGTTCCCCAGATCTTCTTCACCGCAGTCAGGATGCGCAACTTGTCGTCAATCAGGACATAGTGGTCCGCGGGAAAGCGCTGCTCCACATCGTCCAGCTCTTTTTCTTTATGGATGTAGATGAGCACGTTGCCATCCACTGCCTCATTGATCCCGGAGCGGCTGATCTTGCGGGGCTGAAAGACTACATCTCCATCGGACAATACAACCGCCTTGCCCCACTGCTTGACATGCTCGATCACATCCAGGGAGTCCGGATAAAGGCGGGTGGCAAAGGGGTAGTTCACCATGAAGTGCGAGACGGTCAGCAGCCCTGGGTCGCGCGGGTACTCAATGCGGTAGCGCTGCAACGCGCCCAGGTAATCGGCATAGCCGAGTTCGGTACGCAACTGCTCAAAAAAATCCCAATAACGCTGTTGCCGCTCGTGCCCCACCTCTTTTTCCAGGTGGCGCTTTAGATCGGCGGTGATCCGGTCATTGTCAAGCAGGGTGTTGTCCACGTCGAAAAGGAAGACGAGGTTATTGTTCGCAGTCATATGAGATGTAAGTTTATTCCTTTTGCTTCAATTGCAGTGCCTCTTCTGTTGTCCAGTTGGGAATTGCCCCCGGACGGCTTGCAACCACCGCGCCAACGCGATTGGCAAAATCCGCAATCTCTGCAGGCTCCCAGTTGGCGGAGAAGCCGTGAACAAAGGCCGCTGAAAACGCGTCTCCTGCGCCGACTGCGTCGATCACACGCACGGGGTAAGCTGGAGATTCGACATAGCGGCCGCCCATCAGGACGGCGCATCCCTGGTCGCCGCGCGTGACACAGATAGCTTCCCACTCGAATTGCGCTGTATACCTTCTGCAAAAGTCTTCTAACGTTGAGACCGCCGGGTAAGAATCGCCAAACATATTTGCGATCTCGCCAACTTCCTGCTGATTGAGCTTAATCACCGTCGCCTCCGCCATCAATTCACGCACGAGTTCCGGTGTGTAGCAGCCTCGGCGAAGATTCACGTCGTAGAAGCGGCGCGCATCCCGGCCAGACCTCAGCAGCGACATGGTTAGATCATGGGCCGCGCTGCTCGTCTGCTGCAAGGTTCCATAGTAGATCCAAATGGGCAAAGGAGAGAGAAGTTCTTCCACTTCAGGTTGGGTGAGCCGGGGAAAATCGTAGGCGGCAGGCCGGTGAATTACATAATCCGGCTGGCCGGATGAATCAACCGTTACAGTGACCACTCCTGTGGGTTGGTTCTTCACCGAACGGACATAGCATGTGGAAAGGCCGGTCTCCGCCATACTGTCCAGGATCTTTTCTCCGCGCAGGTCCTTTCCCACAGCGCTGACAAAGAACACCTCATGGCCCAACCGTCTCGCATGAGCAGCAAAATTGAAGGGAGCGCCGCCAGGATGTTCCTCATCGCCGATAACGTCCCACAAAACCTCGCCAATGCTAATGATCTTCATTGTTGTAAGTGCCGACGCATTTTGATCCTTGTATGACCGCTGCTCTTCTACGCGCCCCTCGGTATCGGCTCGTGATTTTGACTTTCTCCGTGCCTCAGTGTCGGAGCCTGCCCTCGAGCATAGCGAAGGGTGGTAGGTGTGGGTTTTCGGTTTTGACTTTCTCCGCGTCTCCGCGCCTCCGCGGTGCAACTGGCGTTTGGATTCTAATCCGTGACGGCTGCCGCATGGCATGTTAGTCTTTCCTTTTCCCTACACCATGCACAATACCGCTACCCCTCGCTTTGATCTTCAGGAAGCCGCCCGGCAAACCATGCTGGAACACGGCTTTGAGCCCGACTATCCGCCGGAAATTCCGCAGCAGGTTGCGGAGTTGAAGGCCCATCCGCCGCAGATCACGGCGGGAGGAGACATTCGCGATCTGCGCGATCTGCTTTGGTCTTCCATTGACAACGATACTTCTAAGGACCTTGACCAGATCGAGGTAGCGGAACGGCTGACGAATGGTGATACCAAGGTGCTTGTTGGAATCGCGGATGTAGATACTTTTGTCAACCGCGACACGCCTGTCGACAAACATGCCTATAAGCAAACGACTACGGTCTACACCGGCGTGCGCAACTTCCACATGCTTCCTGAAGAGCTTTCCACCGGGGCCACCTCGCTGCTGGAAGGCGCAGACAAGATGAGCGTGGTCGTTGAGTACGTAGTGGGTTCTGACGGGCAGATTCGCTCCAGCGATGTGTATCGAGCTGTGGTCCGAAATAAGGCGCAGCTTACCTACAATGCCGTGGGAGCATGGCTTGAGGGGCGGGCTGCCGCTCCCCCTAAAGTCGCCGCTTCAACAGAACTCCAGGAACAGCTCAAGCTGCAGGATGCGGCTGCCCAGGTGCTCAAGAACGAGCGATTCAGGCATGGCGCGCTGACTCTGGAGAGCACTGAGACCCGTCCGGTGCTGGTCAAGGACAAGATTGTTGACATTGCCCGGCAGGAAAAGAACCGGGCTACCGAACTCATTGAAGATTTCATGATCGCCGCCAACGAGGTGGTCGCCCGCCTGTTGGACAAGGTCCCTTCGCTGCGCCGGATTGTCAAGACCCCGGAACGCTGGGAAAGAATTGTGGCGCTGGCTGCTGAAAAGGGCGAACAGCTTCCAGCCAAACCGGATTCCAAGGCGCTCAACGAGTTCCTGATCAAGAGGAAGGCCGCCGATCCGGACCACTTCGCCGATCTCTCCCTGGCCGTGGTTAAGCTCATGGGCCCAGGCGAGTATGTTCTTGAACGTCCGGGCGATCCCGAGATCGGCCACTTTGGATTAGCAGTGCAGGACTATACGCACTCTACCGCTCCCAATCGGCGGTTTCCGGACATGGTAACGCAGAGGCTTATTAAGGCTGTAATCGCCAAGCAGGGCTCTCCTTATACAGACAGCGAGCTTGCCGCCATTGCCCAAAACTGCACGCGGAAAGAGGATGCTGCGCGGCGGGTTGAAAGGGAGATGTCCAAGCGCATTGCCGCGGTGGCCATGAGCAGTCGAATCGGCGAAGTGTTCGA
>Ga0210400_10001845_pt1 | contig 20569 bp, 15 predicted proteins | sample IncBWH26MmetaG_FD_155456 | JGI IMG/M metagenome (GOLD analysis project Ga0210400, IMG submission 155456) | Forest soil microbial communities from Barre Woods Harvard Forest LTER site, Petersham, Massachusetts, United States - Inc-BW-H-26-M | ecosystem: Environmental > Terrestrial > Soil >...
CCGCCGAGACAGCCATCGTCAGCTTCAAACTGATTTCCCGGCCCGCATGCACACGCGGCGTGATGTCGATGTTTACGCCCACATCGAGGTATTGAAACTGAGTATTGACCAGCGGGTTGATACCGACTCCGCCAATGCCCGGCTGGAACGATCCCGTCGCCACCGGCACGCGGTCACCGATCTTCAATGAAGCCTTCTGGCCGTCCAGAGCGCGGATCTGCGGATTCTGGATGATCTTCGTGTTGCTGTCGCTCATCAATGCCGTCGCCGTGGCTGGAGGAATCGTCACCTGGAAGTCGGTGGCATTCAGGTTGGCGATCGTATTCAGGTTGATGCCCGACGTCGATGACGTAGAACTCGTGGTCGAGGTGGTTGAAGTCGTGCTGGTGGTGCTGTTGATGTTGTTCTGCAACTGCACCGTGACGCTGGTCGGAGGGTTGATTCCAAGCGTGTGCGCCTTGTCGCGGCTCACCTGCATTACCGCCACTTCGATCAGCACTTCAGGCTTCGCCTTGTCGAGATCGTCCACCAGTTTCTGCGCCAGGGCCATCTGATCCGGCGTGCCCCGCACCACAATCGCTCCCTGCGAAGGCAACTGCTGAATCCGGCTCACTTCAAGGATCGTGCGCATCGCGTTTACTACATCCTGCAATTCGGTAGGCTGAGAAAGATTGGAAAGATAAAAAGTTTTAATGACGTTTTGTTCCAGCTCTTTCCGCTTCGCGGGATTGTCTTGCGCGATAAAAATCGTATTCGGCGTCACTGGACGCCAAAAGGTTTTGGTCTCAAACGAAATGATTTCCAGCGCGTCTTCGAGCGTCACACCGTTCAGCTCGATGCGTACCTGGCGCGGCGTGTAGTCGGGATCGAAAAGCACGTTGATGCCCGCCAGCTTGCCCACCGTCTCATAGATTACGTTCGATTTCTCCGTGACCTTGAGCGTAATGGGCACGTTCGAGATCGGAGCCAGCTCCACCGGGCCCTGCGCCGATTCCAACCGCCGGCGCAATGCGGTCCCGCCTGGCGCCGAAGCCTGCGGTTGCGGATTCTCCGCCTCCCGAATCATCTGCTGCGTACGCTTCAGCTCCTGCTGCGCGATGAATGAAGAAGGATCGGTCTCCAATGCCTTCTGGAATTCAACCGCCGCCTCGTCGAGCTTGCCGCCATCGCGCAGAATCTGCCCGCGATGCACCCGCGATGAAGCCGCCAGGAAACGGTTGCGCTCGAAAGCAGTTCGATATCTCAGGTCTTTCGGTTTTAGATTGTAGGCCTGCTTGAAATAGTCGAAAGCCTGCTCGTAGTTCTGCCGCGCTTCGGCGTCCTGGCCCTTGTCGTAGAGCGCCTTGGCGGAATCAACGGTTTTGGCAAAATCAGGAAGCTTTAAACAGAGCAGCAGCAGAACGAACAGAGCCGGAAGGATCAGGCGTCTCATCAAGCAGTCCTCATAAAATCTCTCTCGCCGGCGGCTGCACCGGCCAGACTCATCCAAAAATTCGGCCGACAACCACCAGAAAGAGCCGAATTACAGGGCATCTCAGGGGCTGTCGCGCGCAAAAAGTACTGGAAATTCGGATTATAGCATCGCATGAACCAGCACCCGAAGTGATTGGTACGTAGGTGTTTACACTCATTAGTACCTGTACTCCAGGTTAGTTCCCAGTTTCCGGTTCTCAGTTCTCAGAAAGCAGCAGCTCTGGGCCAATCTCAGAACTGGGAACTGGGAACGGAGAACTGCGAGTTGTCCCCGCCTTCGTGGTACTTTCTTTTCAGCGTCGTTTCGGACATGGCCAAGCAAACCACCCACCAGACCCAGCCCAATCGGGAGAAAAATCCTCGCCGACAGCCCACCGCCTCCGGAGAGAAAGACGCCTCCGTAAACAGGAACGCGAGTCACAACTATTTCTTGCTCGAAAAATTCGAGGCCGGAGTCGTTCTAACTGGAACCGAGGTAAAGTCAGTCCGAACCGGCAAGAGCAATCTCAAAGACGCCTACGGCCTGATCAAGGACGGCGAACTCTGGCTCCTCAACTGCCACATCGGCCCTTACGACCATGGCAACTACGCCAACCATGCGGCGCTTCGCACTCGCAAGCTTCTGCTCCACAAAGAAGAAATTCGCAAGCTCATCGGCAAGACTCAGCAAAAGGGACTCACTCTGATTCCCACCCGAATGTATTTCAAGAATGGCAAAATCAAAGTCGAACTCGCGCTCGCCAAAGGCAAACAGCAATGGGACAAGCGCGAGACGGAACGCCGCCGCACCGCCGACAAAGAAGCCCGCGACGCCATTTCCAGGTCAAGAAAACAAGCGTAGATCTTCGTGTGGGAACTCTCGTGTGGGGACGGGCGTCGCGCCCGTCCAAGCCGAGCGCAGTTCGGCAGCTGCCTGTGGTCACAGCAACTATGATTCGCTGTAAGAAAAGTCGAGGGACCTGGTTACTAAAAGGCGTGCGTAGCGAGAAATGATGTGCAAGTAGTTGCAGGCGCCCCGCCGACATCGGGAAGACCCCCTTTCCCAAAGCTGCTGAAAACGGAGTCTGGCGTGCAATTCTCTAGCAGGCTACTGCAAAAACTCACGAGGGCACCGCCTTAGCGGTGCCGCAAGTTCTTCGGGAACAGATGCCCGTTTAGGGGCTGGGCGGCGAAACTGCTTACACCCGTGAGGCCACGCAAAACACGTTATCTTTTTGAAAAAAACCGGATATACTACCTCAACTCGTAACCTTCCCCCGCCACGCCATCACTAGGTATATGACTCGGCAATGACTCGCACTGTGACAGCACGGTTCGCCGCAGCTTTCTATCTGGCCGTGGAATTGTCAGTCCTTTTGCCGGTCTCCGCCGTTGCCCAAAAGACTACACAAAGGTCCGCGCGTGTTATCCACGAACTGAAGCACGATCTCTCCGCCCCGCTTGCCGAACTGGACCGGATGACTCCCGCCCAGCCCCACCGTTTCTCGCCTCGCTTGCTGAAAATCCTTCCCACCGGCCCAGCCAGTAACGCGCCGGAGTATGCCGCGCCCGACGTTGCCCTGCAGCAAGCCTTTCTGCCTCCAGTGGCCGCCAACCTGGGCTTGAACATAGAGGGCTTGGGTCAGGGGCAGTACGGATTTCTTCTCAACTTCTCTCCGCCCGACACCAATGGAGCGGTCGGCGCCGCGCAATATGTGCAATGGGTCAACGCTCAGTTTGCCGTATTCGACAAAGTCACTGGCGCGCTCGTTACCGGACCCACTGACGGAAACACCCTCTGGGCCGGCTTTGGCGGAGGATGCGAAGAAAATAACGACGGCGATCCCATCGTTCAATATGACAAGATGGCCAACCGCTGGATCCTCACGCAGTTCTCCATCAGCACTGTTCCCTACACGGAATGCGTAGCAGTCTCTACCACCAGCGACGCTACCGGCACCTACAACCGGTACGCCTTTGTTCTAGGCAGCGCCGATTTCCCGGACTACCCCAAGTTGGGCGTGTGGCCCGACGCTTACTACATGTCGTTCAACTCCTTCGCGAACGGCATCACTTTCGTCGGCGCCAACGCCTGCGCCCTCGACCGCAACGCGATGCTGGCCGGCAATGGCGCGACGATCATCTGCTTCCAGCAACCTTCCTCGGTCGCCAGCTTGTTGCCGTCCGATATGGACGGAACTATTCCCCCAGCTGCGGGAGAACCCGCCTTCTTCATGAACTTCGGGAAGAACGTGATCCAATTGTGGACGTTTCACGTGGACTTCACGACCCCCGCGAACTCCACCTTCACCGGCCCCACCGTTCTTCCGGTCGCGACTTTTACCCCGCGCTGCTTCCGTTCTTGCGTCGTACAACCCGGAACAACTCAACGCCTCGACGCGCTCGGCGACCGCCCCATGTACCGCCTCGCCTATCGCCAGTTCCCCAACGGGGTTGAATCCCTCGTTTTCAACCACTCCGTCTCCACCGGAATTCGCTGGTATGAAGTTCGCAGTCCGAACAGTACGCCCGTCGTATTCCAGCAGGGCACCTTCGGTCCAAACTCCAATACGCGTTGGATGGGCAGCATCGCCATGGACGAGTCGAGCGACATCGCCCTCGGTTACAGCGTCTCCAGCAGTTCCGTCTACCCCTCTATTTACTTTACGGGACGGGTCGCAGCCGATGCGACCGGCAGCATGGAAGGCGAACAACTGATCGTCAATGGTTCCGGTTCCCAGACTGGAGGCGTGAACCGCTGGGGCGACTACAGTGCCATGACAGTTGATCCTGTCGACGACTGCACTTTCTGGTACACCCAGGAGTACATTCAGTCGACCGGCAGCTTCAACTGGAACACGCGCATCTCCAATTTCATCTTCCCCAACTGCGGCAACGGCAGCGGCCCTAGCCCGACCGCGATACTCTCCGCCACCAAGCTCATCTTCCCGAAAACGCTCATTGGTCAGACCACGTCCCTGACCGTGACCTTGACCAACACCGGAAACGCGAGCCTGAACATTTCCAACCTCGCCACCACCGGCGACTTCGCGGTTCAGTCCAATAGCTGCGGCACGCAAGTCTTTGCTGGGGACAATTGCGCGATAACGATTGGATTTACGCCGACAGCAAAGAATTCCCGCACCGGCATCTTGCAGCTTACCGACAACGCGCCCAGCAATCCGCAGCGCGTAACTCTGACCGGAACAGGCATGTCGATCGCACTCTCGCCAACCGCTCTGAATTTCGGTCCCGAGCCAGTAGGCCAGGCGACCGTACCGCAGCCGGTCACCATCTCGAACGTAAGCACGGCCTCCGTGAATCTCACCAGCTTCAGCATCGGAGGCACGACCGCCGATTACACCATCTCCGGCAACACCTGCGGCACTTCGCTTGCCGCCGGAACTAACTGCTCGCTCAACGTTTCATTCAATCCCACGAAAAAGGGCGCACGCAACGGCAAGCTCAACGTAGCCAACAACGGCGGCGGGACGGCAACCGCAACCCTCACCGGCACCGGCCAGTGAACTAGAGCGGCTTCCGAAGTCTATCCGCTGCGTGACCGCGACAGTTATGCCTTCACGAATTCGACATCCAACGTGATGGCAACCTCATCTCCCACCAGGATGCCGCCGGTCTCGAGCGCCGCGTTCCAAGTGAGGCCAAAATCCTTCCGGTTGATGCGCGTCGTCGCAGACAGCCCGATTCGCGTATTGCCCCACGGGTCCTTCATCGGGGCGCTGGGTCCCTCGACTTCAAATACTACGTTGCGAGTCACACCATGAATGGAAAGGTCGCCCTCGACCGCAAGCTCTGAAGCCCCGATTTTCGAGATGCGAGTCGATTTGAAGGTAAGAACAGGAAACTTTTCCACGTCGAGGAAATCCGCGCTCTTCAGGTGCGCATCTCGCTGCGCGTCCCGCGTGTTAATGGTGGCGGCATCGATAGAGGCCTCGATTCGCGAGTTGGTGATGTCCGCACCGTCGAGTTTCAACGCGCCAGTGACGGCGTTGAACTCGCCCTTAACGTTCGAAATCATCATGTGCTTGACCTTGAACTGGGCAGTGGAGTGAACGGGGTCGATGTTCCAGGTAGTGGTCGTTACGTCGGCGGTGATTGTGTTGCCTTCGATTGCGATTGCTGCGCTCATGGGTAAAACCTCCTGTCATACAGATGATCGTTATAACGACAAATGATTCAAAAAAATTAGCCCTGTGGATTTCAACCCTTGTCCCTTCCGGAATTTCCTTCGTATCCCTGGTGGTTCAGGTTTCGCGTGCTTTATCGCGAAATTGACCCGCTACTCAAGTCCATACGAGTTGCGCGTTCCCCCTTACACCGTGGATACTGAAGACAGTCCATCATGAATACAAACCTCTCTTCCTCCGCCCCGTCTCAACTGGAAACCGATTGTCTGGTCGTAGTGGTGCTTGACCAAAGCGAAAAAGACCAAAGCGAAAAAGGTCAAGGCAAGAAAGACAAGCCCGCCGTAACCGTCGAATCCACTGATGCCGCCGTGCGCGAAGCCGCCAAGGACGTGATTTCGAGTGGCGAAGTCACCGCGAAGACGTTCGAAACCACTCTGGTCCATCGCCCCACCGGATTGAAAGCGAAACGCTTGCTCCTCCTCGGCGGCGGCAAAGCCAAGACTTTTTCGTCCGCCGAACTGCGCAAGCTCTCCGGCACGGCCGTTCGAACGCTCAAAAGCAAAAGCATCCGCAGCTTTGCCTTCGTTGTTCCTGAGACTGCAGTCCCCTCGAGCCCGGGAGTGCGCGCGATCGTCGAAGGCGCCTTCGTAGGCAACTTCGATCCCGGGTACTACAAAAGCGACCGCAGCGAGAAAGACCAGAGGATCGACGCCCTCACCATCGTTTTGCAGGGCAATGCACAAGGCGATGCAAAGGCCCTTGAGAGCTCCATGCAAGTGGGACGCATCGTCGCCGAGTCGCAAAACTTTACGCGCGACCTGGTCAACGAACCCTCCAATCGCATGACGCCGACCATGATGGCCGAGCGGGCGAAAAAGATGGCGGCCGAAGTCGGCCTGAACTGCGAAACCTACGGCGCCGACAAGATCAAACAGCTAAAGATGGGCGCATTCTGGGGCGTGGCCCAGGGATCCGACGAGCCTCCCGCGCTCATCGTCCTGCGCTACGATCCCGTGGGCGCGCCTGACAAAATTCATTTAGGACTGGTCGGCAAAGCCGTGACCTTCGACACCGGCGGCATCTCGATCAAGCCCGCTGACGGCATGGAGAAAATGAAATATGACATGGCCGGAGGCGCCACGATGATCGGCGCCATGCGCGCCATTGCCTTGCTGAAGCCCAAAGTCAAAGTCACCGCCGTCATTTGCGCCACCGAAAACATGCCGTCCGGGAAAGCGCAAAAGCCAGGCGACGTGCAGATCGCCATGTCCGGCAAGTCCATCGAAATCATCAACACCGACGCCGAAGGACGCCTGGTGCTAGCCGACGGCCTCAGCTACGCCCGCCAACTCGGCTGCACTCATCTCGTGGATGCCGCCACCCTTACCGGTGCCGTAGTGGTAGCCCTCGGCTACGTGAATGCCGGAATCTTCGCCAGCGACGATCAGATGTACGAGCGCTTCGCGAACGCCAATAAGCAAGCCGGGGAGAAGATGTGGCGCCTGCCGCTAGACGACGAATACAAAGAGACTCTCAAATCGAACATCGCCGACATGGTCAATGCCGGCAGCCGTTGGGGCGGCGCCATCTTCGCTGCGATGTTCCTCAAGGAATTTGCCGAAGACACTCCGTGGATCCATCTCGACATTGCGGGCACCGCCTGGATGGAAGAAGCCAAACCGTGGATCGCCAAAGGCCCCTCTGGAATCGCCCTGCGCAGTCTGGTGGAATTCGTAAAGGGATGGGAGTCGTAAGGAAAACTACCGTAGAGACGCGGCTCGCCGCGTCTTCGTCCGGTCGAATTTTGGCGAGCTCTCGACCTCAGACTTTCGATCGACGACCAAGGAAAACCCGCGCCGCGAAGACAAATCCGGCGGCCCCTGTATAGATCCTGAGTGCTTCATGAATTTTGGAGTGGGACTACTCCGTTTTGCCATCGCCATGAATCCTTTGCATGTCAGGCACTATCATAGTCCTTAGGGCAATGGATCTCCCCCAGAAAATCCGCACTCTCCCCACTTCGGCCGGCGTGTACCTCTATAAGAACGCCGAAGGCGAGGTGATTTACGTAGGCAAGGCCAATAACCTGCGCTCGCGCGTCTCCTCCTATTTCCACGAAGGCCGCTGGGAAGACGCAAAAACCGGCACGCTAGTCCGCGAAGCCGTCGACGTCGACTACATCGTCGTCGCTAATAATAAAGAAGCACTGGCTCTCGAGAACCACCTCATCAAGCAAAAGAAGCCGCGCTTCAATATCCTGCTGCGCGACGACAAGACGTATCCCTACGTAAAGCTAACCCTGGCCGAGCGCTTCCCCCGCGTATATGTAACGCGGCGTCTGCGCAAGGATGGCAGCGCGTACTATGGCCCCTACTTCCCTGCCAATCTCGCCTATCGCATCGTCGACCTCATTCATCGCCACTTCATGGTCCCCTCCTGCAAAGTGGATCTGACGCGCTACCATCCGCGTCCCTGCCTCCAGTACTACATCAAGCGCTGCCTCGGTCCGTGCGTGATGGATCTGACCACGCCCGAGATTTACGCCGAAGCCGTCCGCGACGTAAAACTGTTTCTCGAAGGCCGCCAAACCGACCTCGTCAAATCTCTGCGCGAGCGCATGTCTGAAACCGCCGAAGCGCAGGAGTTCGAACGCGCCGCCCGCTATCGCGACCTGATCTCAACCGTCGAGCAACTGCAGGAGAAGCAGCGCATTGCCTCCGTAGAAGGCGACGACGCCGACGTCTTCGGATATCACTATGAGAACCAGATGCTGGCCGTGAACTTATTCCACATGCGCGGAGGAAAAGTCCTGGACCGCCGCGAATTTTTCTGGGAAGACCTCCCCGAGTTCGTGTGGTCCCGGGTCTCTGACCCGGCCTTGGCGGGGCAGAGCCCCGCCACCACACAAGAATTCCATCCCGGCGAATTCTTCTCCGCCCTGCTCAAGCAGCTCTATCTAGCCCAGCCCTACGTCCCCAGAAACATCTACGTTCCCGTAGACTTCGAAGACCGCGAAGAACTTGAAGAAGCGCTCAGCGAACAGCTCGCGGGCGAGGGCGCCCGCGCCACACGTGTGTACATCACCGTCCCGCAGCGCGGAGAGAAGCGCGAGCTAATCGATCTAGCCGGCACCAACGCCAAGCAATCGTACGACCAGCGTTTTCGCGTCATGAAGCCAAACGCGCGCGCCATTCAAGAAGCCCTGCAAGACGCGCTAGCCCTCCCCGAGCTGCCGAAGCGAATAGAGTGTTTCGACATCTCGCACATTCAGGGAGCGGAAACGGTCGCGTCGATGGTGGTGTGGGAAGAAGGCAAGATGAAAAAATCGGACTACCGGAAGTTCATCATCAAGACCGTCGCAGGCGTGGATGATTTCGCCTCCATGCGCGAAGTGGTCACACGCCGTTACAGGCGCATGTGTGAAGAAAAAAAGCCGATGCCCAGCCTGGTCCTAATCGACGGCGGCCTCGGACAGCTCCACGCCGCCGCCCAGGCCCTCGACGCCCTGGAAATCATCAACCAGCCGCTAGCCGCCATCGCCAAGCGCGAAGAAATTATCTACGTCTACGGACAGGAAGATGAGCCTGTCGTTCTCGACCATCATTCTCCCGTCCTGCATCTGGTGCAGATGATCCGCGACGAAGCCCATCGCTTTGCTGTAACCTTCCACCGCAAGCGCCGCCAGATCCGCGACCGCGCCACCGAATTACGAGAAATTCCCGGCGTAGGCGAATCCACCACGCGCCGGCTGCTCGAGCATTTCGGCAGTCTGCAAGCCGTAAAGCAAGCGGACGTGGCAGCGCTGTCGGCGGTCGTAACGCGCACCCAGGCGCAGGCGATTCTGGAACACTTCCGGAGCCCGCAATGAAAATATTTGACAACAAAAAGCCCACTTCCGAACTGGTCACGACCGGCCGCTTTGAACTGGAGCGCGACGGACAAGTGGCCACCCTGCAATACACAATCGCCGGGCATGTGCTCGCACTGCTCCATTCCGAAATTCCCGAGGCGATTCGCGGCACCGGCGTGGCCTCAACCTTGGCGCAGACCGCCCTCGACTGGGCGCGAGCCAATCACATGAAGGTCGATGTGGTCTGTCCCTTTGTTGCCGCATTTCTCGAGACTCACCCTGAATATTCGGATCTGGTCCTCCGCTAGCGGGTGCTTCGCCCTTCGTTTTAGAATTCTTTCGCTGACTCCAGAAATGAAAAAGCCCCCGCCAATGCGGGGGGGCGGACCGAACCTCTTCCTTTCACTTGCCAGACATGCCACCGGACTCGCCTTCGTGCGTATCGATCGAAATCAGAAAGGCGTTGCGGTCGGAGTAGGAGAATTTGTGTCCCTGCACATTGGCGCTGTGATTGAGAGAACGGTACATTTCGAAGCCGTCATTGCTCTGTGCCCCGAAATATTTTACGTTCTTCAGTACCACGCCGTTGCCATCGGCGCCCGCCTCACGCTTCAGTTTTATGGACGCCATTTCACCACCACCAAGCGTGGCGTTGACGATATCCCCAGCCCGACTAACCTCGATCGGAGCTTCCTGCACTTTCAGTTCGCCCCATTCCAGACCATACGTCTTGAGAATCATCGGCGCGAGAGCATCGCGTTGCTCTTTGTTCGTGGATGGATCGAACGATACCACCACCCATTCTCCTTTCTTGTTTGTGCCCCATTCGTCGCCAAGATCCCCAGTCAGCCAGTACTTGGCCCCTGCCAGGTTCGTGTTGCCCGAGTGCCCTTCGCGCACTTTGACCGCCATGTTGAACTCGCAGTGCGGGTGCTCCGCATGTTTGTTGAAATAGCAGGGACAAAACAGATGACAACTGCAAGCTTCCACGTAATCAGCTTTCATCTGCCACGCAGGTTTTCCGGGAGTCGAGGCCAAGAGGATCAGCACACACAACATGAGAAGGCCTATCTGCATCCAGCGTCTCATATCCACCTCCTTTTTCTTGAAACAAGTTTTCAAAAGGGGCCTGACTTGCTTTGGTGAGCGACAGGATTTTACTGCGCTTTATCAGGTTTCGCCAGTGCAGGTTTCGCCGGAGGATGGGGCGCATGGGCGGGACGACGGCGCCAGCTCGGGCTCACGGACAAGCGGGGAATGTCGGCGTACAATTCCAACCGTGGCTCGTGATCGCAATCGAGCGGGAGGCCCCCATGCCCGTGTACGACTATGTCTGCAACGATTGTCACAATAGCTTCGAATTAATTCTCACCCTGAAGGAACACGAAGTAGACGCGAAATGTCCCAAGTGCGGCAGCAAGCACGTTGAACAGGAAGCGACTGCTTTTTATGCCGTGACCGGGAAGAAGAGTTAGGCGAAATCGGTACGCGAAGAGTTAAGCAAAAAGCCGCGGTGGGAATAACCAATCCGTTCCCTGCGGCGATGTTTAGGGCTCGGTGTGCCCCGGATTCCGCCGGTGCGCCCCGCGTTACGGGGAAAACGCAGATCCAGAATACTCTTGGAAGAACGGAGCAATAACGGAGCAATGAAATATCGTCTCGCAGTTGCCCTCAGTGTCGCCAGCATTGCCCTCCTGACAGCCGGCTGTAGCTCAGCCCCGAATAATCCCAACGAGGGCACCGCCGAAAAACCAGCTGTAGCCGCGCCGTCAACTAAAGAACCCGTCCTTTACACCGGTCAGGAGGCTCTCAATCGAATGATGGGCCTCGCCTTGAAGTGGTCGCGGGATGCGCAGCCGGCCCGGCTGGAATCCGTCCCCACCCCAGAAACCACCGGCCAGAACGGAAAATCAACCGTCTGGCGAGGATACTTTGCGTCGCCCAGTCGCCGCTCCACCAAGACCGTCGTTTGCTCGGGAAGCCGTCGCCCGGATGCGCCGCCCTTTGGAGTATCTACCGAGGGGAGTGAAGGCGCCTACAACGCCGACGCCGCCAATCTCGCCTTTTTACCGTTGTTGGTCAAAACCGATACGGATAAAGCATTCGCCGTCACGCTGGACCACGGAGGCGCGGCCATTCTCAAGAAAGACGCGCAGCAGCCAGTCATTTACGTCTTGCTCAAAGATCGAAAACAGAATATGCCAGTCTGGTATGTCATTTACGGCACCAGCGAGACGAACCGGAAGGCCATCGGCGTGATCAACGCAACCACCGGCGCCTTCGTAAGCGCCGGCAAGTAAGAAGAAATGAGCGTGCGCCCGAACTCTAGAGGGTGCCCCGTCCAAGCTCCGCTTGGGCGGGCGTAGTCGAGCCCTAGCGACCATCCAAGATCTTCGTAGCGCGAAACGACTTCACCACGATCTGGTTAGGTTGCATGCCGACGGGAATGATGGTCAGCAAGGAATATTCCGATGGCTCCAACTTCTTCGGCTGGCGTTTCTGGATTACGGCCAAGTCTCCAGAACCGGAATCAAGCACCAGCAGATAGTTCTGGTTTTGCGAGAGCGCCAGCGCGTCGGGATGAGTTCCTACAGGGAGATACGCGATTACCTTGCCGAGATCGATGTCGTAGACCGCGATGTCATTCGATCCGAAGTTAGAGATATACAAGCGGGAGTTATCAAGTGAAACCACGCCGCGGGTAGGCTGAGTGCCGACGAGATAGCTGCCCGAAACTTCATTGCCCGTAGTCTCGATGATGGAGATGGTGCCGGCATCGAAGTTGAAAGCGACCAGTTCGCCGCCGTCAGGCTTGAGCGCAAGGCTAACCGGAGATTTTCCGACATCGAGGAGCGCCAGCAGCTTGTCATTTTTCAGGTCGATACTTGCAACCTGCCCCGATCCTGAACAGGAAACAAACGCCTTGCTGGAATCAGGCAGAATGGCGACGTCCTCAGGATGAATGCATATGTTGATAGCGGAGCGCACAGCCAGCCGTGCGGCATCGATGATGGAAACAGAGTTGTCGACGCGATTGGTGACGACGACGGTTGCTCCATCGGGCGAAACGCGAGCGAGGCCGGGACTTCCGCCAACATGAAGCGTAGCCGCCACAGTACGACGATCAAGATCAAGCACAGAAACATTGGCAGACCCTGAATTAGCCACATAGGCGCGCTGGCCATCCGGAGAAACATCAATAAAATAAGGCCGTCCATAAACACCGATCGTAGCCACAACTTTATTCTGCTCGGCATCGATCACGCTGATATTATTCGATCCGGTGTTGACGACGTAAACTTCGTTGCGCTTAGGATTGGCCGCAACTCCAGTAGGATCGGTCCCGACCTGCAGAGTTCGTACCGGCCGAAAACTGCGCAGATCGATAACCGTAACCGTATTGCTCTTGCCATTGGAAATGTATGCGTATTCGCGGTAGAGCGGTCCGTAGACGGGAAGAGTGCGCTCGTGGAAGTAATACCACCCGGCAGCGAGGATTAGCGGGACGAGGACGGCGAGTAGCAGGAATTTTCTCAAAGACGAATTGGCCTCGCTGCAGGCAAGAGATTATCAGATGTGGCCCCATCAGTAGAGGTGGAAGTTCACTTCTACCTTGATTTGAGTTGCGATGGGCTTGCTGTCTTTGGTTGCCGGAGAGAATTTCCACGTCTTCACGGCATCGATGGCTGCCTCATCAAACTCCGGACTAAGCTGATGCCAGACTTTGACGTCGCGGGGTAAGCCGTCAGCATCGACAACGAGATCCAATACAACTGTCCCACTATGACGCGCTTTGCGTTCCTTCTTGGGATACTTTGGATCGGGAGAGTAGGTCGCGCGCGGCGCCGTGATACAGCCTGGGACATCGCTGTCATTGCCGCGACAAAACTGAACGTGACCCTTTCCAGACAGCTCTACCGGAGCAGAGTCTTGCGCAATGGCCGTGCTTAGGAGAAGGAGCGGAAGGAACGCGGCGCGCAATGTCATATCTCTTCTCTCGGGATTACGAGGTCGACTGCCTCGATGTGCCTGCTAACACAGCGGGCTCGACGGCTTTGGGAATCGATCGTCCCAACACGGCCGCGATCTGCCGGACCTGCACCATCAGCGCGTCGAACTGATCCGGGAATAGCGACTGCATGCCATCCGAAAGCGCGCGGTCCGGATCGTGGTGAACTTCGACAATCAGGCCATCGGCTCCCACGGCGACAGCGGCGCGGGAGAGTGGCGTCACTTTGTTGCGCTTGCCGGTGCCATGGCTGGGATCGACCACGATAGGCAGGTGGCTAAGGCGCTGGACAGCGGGCACAATACTGAGATCGAGCGTGTTGCGGGTGTGATCCGCGAAGGTCCGCACTCCGCGCTCGCAGAGGACGATGTTGTAGTTGCCCTCGCTCATGATGTATTCGGCGGCCATGAGAAATTCTTCGAGCGTAGCCGAGATGCCGCGCTTCAGCAGGACAGGCTTGCGGGCGCGTCCGGCGCGCTTGAGCAAAGAGAAGTTCTGCATGTTGCGGGCGCCGATCTGGATGACATCAGCGTACTGGTCAACCAGGTCGAGCGATTCATAATCGACGGCTTCGGTGACGATTAGCAGTCCGAAGCGGTCGCGGATTTCGGCCATGATCTTCAGACCTTCTTCGCCTAGTCCCTGAAAAGAATAAGGAGAGGTGCGAGGTTTGTAAGCGCCGCCGCGAAAGAACTGAGCTCCGGCGCGGGCCACGCGCTCGGCAGTTCTGAAAGCCTGATCGCGAGTCTCGATCCCACAGGGCCCGGCGATGATGGCCAAGTCGGGGCCTCCGATAGTAACGGGCGAACCCTTCAAGTGAGAATCTGAAAACTTGATCACCGTGTTGTCGGGCTTGGTGTCGCGACTGACCAGCTTGTAGGGCTTCGAGACGCGGATAACTTCCTGCACGCCGGGCATTTCGTCCAGCGTCCCGGATTCGACTTCGCCCTGATTGCCGGTGATGCCAATGGCAGTGCGTTGAGCGCCCGGCATGGAGTGGGCGCGGTATCCAAGCGATTCGATTTTCTGGCAAACGGCGCGGACCTGCTCTTCGGTGGCCTGCGCTTGCATGACTACTAGCATAGGGAATACTCCGAGTTATTAAGTTTAGCTTCGGGTGCCGGAAGTGGGCAAATGGCGGGCTGCCGGGACAATCCGTGGCGAGGAACGCCCGTCCCTCGACGAGCCATTTGATCGCCCTCTGACCCTTGTGCGTGCTGGCGGTCTCCCCGTTGTAAAATCAACGATTACTCTTTACTGAACCATCCTTATCTATGCGACCGGAAGACAAACCCATCACCGCCGCCCGCGAAGAGCGCTACGACGCGCAGCGCATCGAGCAGAAATGGGCTGAGCGCTGGCAAAGCGATCCGTCGCTGTATGCCGCCGAGGCCCACCCCACCAAGCCGAAGTATTACGTCTTGGAGATGCTTCCCTACCCTTCCGGCGCGCTGCACATGGGACACGTGCGCAATTATTCCATCGGTGATGCGCTGGCTCGCTACATGTGGATGAACGGCTACAACGTGCTTCATCCCATGGGCTGGGATTCGTTCGGCTTGCCGGCGGAGAATGCCGCCATCAAGAACAACACTCCGCCGAAGCAGTGGACGCTGGCCAACATCGCGGCCATGAAGGTGCAGATGATGCGCCTCGGCTTCGCGTATGACTGGTCGCGCGAGGTTACAACCTGCCTGCCGGACTACTACCGCTGGAATCAATGGTTCTTTCTGAAGCTCTACGAAGCCGGACTCGCCTACCGCAAGAAGAGCAAAGTGAACTGGTGTCCGCAGTGCGCCACCGTGCTGGCGAACGAGCAGGTTGTCGCTGGGATGTGCTGGCGGCATGAGGACCAACCCGTCGAGCAGCGTGAGTTGGAACAATGGTTTTTGCGGATCACAAAGTACGCCGACGAGTTGCTGCGCGATCTCGATAAGCTGCAAGGCTGGCCGGAAAAAGTTCGCATCATGCAGCAAAACTGGATCGGACGCAGCGAAGGCACGCTGGTCGATTTCGATCTCGGCGGAACGGTGGGGCCAGCGGGATCGACGATCACGGTTTTCACCACGCGCGTGGACACGATCTACGGCGCGACCTCGGTGCAATTGGCGCCCGAGCATCCGATCGTCTGCGACATGATTGCTCGCGACGCCGACCTGCGCGCCAAGGTGGGGCAACTGGTAGCTGAGCAGCGCAAAGCGAAAGAAGCAGGCGACATCGGCGCCATCGAGAAGCACGGCGTGTTCACCGGGCGCTACGCGAAGAATCCATATAACGGCGAAGCGGTCCCGGTGTGGGTGGCGAACTACATCCTGATGGACTACGGCACCGGCGCGATCATGAGCGTGCCGGCGCACGATGAACGCGATTACGAATTCGCCAGGAAGTACAAGTTGGAAATCCGGCTGGTAATTTTGCCGCAGTCAAACGAAGAAGAAACCATGGCGGAGCCGGCGCTGCCCTTTACCACCATGAACGGACTCCTGGTGAACTCCGGCGAGTTCAACGGGCTGAGCTGCGCGGACGCGATTAAGAAAATGTCGGCGCGCGCCGAAGAAAAGGGCTTTGGCAAGGCGACCGTCACCTTCCGGATAAAAGATTGGGGCATCTCGCGGCAGCGCTATTGGGGCACGCCGATTCCAATGGTCTATTGCGAGAAAGACGGCGTGGTGCCGGTCGCGGAAAAAGACTTGCCCGTGATCTTGCCGGACAACGTGCCGATAACGCTTGCCGGTGGATCGCCGCTGATGAATGTGCCGGAGTTCCTGAACACGACCTGTCCGAAGTGTGGCGGTCCCGCCCGGCGAGAGACCGACACCATGGATACATTCGTCGATTCCTCGTGGTATTTCTACCGCTACGCCGACGCGCACAATGACAAGGCTCCGTTTGATGCCGCAAAGATCGCTTACTGGTTTCCGATTGATCAATATATTGGCGGCGTGGAGCACGCCATTCTCCACCTTATTTATTCCCGGTTCTGGACGAAGTTCATGCGCGACATGGGGCTGGTAAAAAACGACGAGCCGGTTGCTCGTTTGTTCACGCAGGGGATGGTAATCAAAGACGGCGCGAAGATGTCGAAGAGTTTCGGCAACGTTGTCTCCCCGGATGAGATGGTGGCGCGCTACGGCGCGGATGCGACGCGGTTGTACAGCCTGTTTGCGGCGCCTCCGGATCGCGACCTCGACTGGCAGGAATCGGGCATCGAAGGCATTCAGCGTTTTGTCGGACGCGTGTACCGGTTCTATCTCAGAAATCCCGTAGAGACGGGGCTATCCGCGTCTCCGTCGGCGACCAATGCGATGCATGCCTGGACGGAGTCGTTGCGACCCGAGGCGCGCGCCATCCAGCGCAAGCTCCATCAGACCATCAGGCGCGTGAGCGATGATTTCCAGGGCCGCTGGCATTTCAACACCTGCATCGCAGCCATCATGGAATTGGTGAACGAGATTTATGGCGCCGAGGAGGCCCGTGCCGCCGGTCGCATCCCCGCGTCGTTAATCGCGGACGTGCAGCGCAACATCGCTCTGCTGCTGGCGCCCATGGCGCCGTATCTGGCGCACGAATTGTGGGAGATGACTGGCGAGAAGAGCAATCTGCTGAAAGCGCCATGGCCAAAGTACGATCCGGCGCTGGCGGCGGAGGACGAAATCGAGATTCCTGTGCAGGTCAATGGAAAGCTGCGCGGCCTGGTGGTGGTGCCGGCGAGTGCCACCAACGGTCAAGTCGAGCAAGCCGCGCTCGCAGATGAAAAAGTGAAGGCGGCGATCGCAGGCAAGCAGATCGTGAAGAAGATCGTCGTGCCGGGCAAGCTGGTAAATATAGTAGTGAAATGATCGCAAATTCGCACGGGCGTCGCAGAGTCCATTGGGTTTCCTTCGTGTGCTTTAGTGTCCTCAATGGGTCACGCTTTTCTTTTGACCACCAAGGACACTAAGGCACACGAAGGAAAGCTGGTTTACTTTTGAGCCGTCGATCTGAGACACTCATCCGTGGAAACCCAATCCATCGTAGTCCTCGACTTTGGCGCGCAATATTCGCAGTTAATCGCCCGCCGCATCCGCGAACAAAAGGTTTTTTCCGTCGTCCTGCCCTTCAACGCCAGCCGAGAAGAAATTCGCAGCTACTCTCCAGCGGGAATTATTCTGTCGGGCGGCCCGTCGTCGGTATACGACAAAGACGCGCCGCTGGCCGACAAGAGTGTCTTCGATCTCGGCATCCCCGTGCTCGGCATCTGCTATGGATTGCAGTTCATGGTCTACGCGCTGGGAGGCAAAGTGCGCCCCGCAGCAAAACGCGAGTACGGCCACGCTAAAGTTGAGATAGAGCATTCCGACTCGCGACTTTTTCAGGGACTGCCCAAGCTGCTCGCGGTTTGGATGTCGCATGGCGACGAGGCTGAAGAGCTGCCTCCTGGTTTCCGGCTCACGGCGAAAACTCCGAATGCCGTTGCCGCCATCGAGAACGCTGAGCGCAAAATGTGGGCGGTGCAATTCCATCCTGAGGTGCACCACACCCCGCTCGGCTCTGATATTCTGCGCAACTTCGCGCTGAACATTTGTGGAGCGAAGCCTTCGTGGACGCCCCAGCATTTTATCGATGCAACCGTCGCCCAAGTGCGTCAGCAGGTTGGCAACGGACGAGCCATCTGCGCGCTTTCGGGCGGAGTGGATTCTTCAGTCGCCGCCGTGCTTGTCGATCGTGCTCTCCGCGACGCGCCCGGCAAGCCTGCCCTGAGCGGAGTCGAAGGGTCACGGCTGACCTGCGTATTTGTCAACAATGGCGTTCTGCGCAAGAACGAGTTTGAGAAAGTTCAGCAAAATCTGCGTGACAACCTTGGACTGCACCTGGTCGCAGTCGATGCCACTGATCGCTTCATGCAGAAACTGGCCGGAGTCATCGACCCGGAAAAGAAGCGCAAGATCATTGGCAACGAGTTCATCGAGGTCTTCGACGACGAAGCGAAGCGCATCCTGAAAGAAGAAGGAGAAGTGGAGTGGCTGGTGCAGGGGACGCTCTATCCCGACGTCATCGAATCGCGCTCCGTGCGCGGCCCATCGCAAGTCATCAAGTCGCATCACAACGTAGGCGGACTGCCCGACAAGATGAAGCTTAAGTTGATCGAGCCGCTGAAAGACTTGTTCAAAGATGAAGTCCGCCGCATTGGCCGCGACCTCGGCATGCCCGAAGACATTCTCCAGCGGCAGCCTTTTCCTGGCCCAGGGCTGGCAGTCCGCATCTTGGGCGAAGTAACAAAGGAACGCGCCGACTTGTTGCGCGAGTGCGATGAGATTGTGGTGGGCGAGATCAAGAAGGCCGGGCTATATCAGAAAATCTGGCAGTCGTTTGCTGTGCTCTTGCCGGTAATGTCGGTTGGCGTAATGGGCGATCAGCGGACTTACGCTTACACCTGCGCCGTCCGCGCCGTGCATTCCGAAGACGGCATGACGGCGGATTGGGTTCCGCTGCCGCATGAAGTGCTCAAGACAATTTCGAATCGGATCGTGAATGAAGTGCGTGGGGTGAACCGGGTGGTTTATGACATTACGTCGAAGCCGCCGGGGACGATTGAATGGGAGTAATGGAGCGACGGGCGGCTTCGATGACCGCTTTCTTCGTGGTTAGGCCGCTGAGGCGCATCGCCTTGCGCATTAGGGCGTCGTCGATATCGATGGTTGTCCGCATGGGCTTTTGATCCGAAACTCTATTCTCCAACAATATATCGGCAGTCTCTATAGCTTCCATAAATTGTCATCCTGAGCGCAGCAAGAAGTTCACGAAGTGAAGTTCTTGCGGAGTCGAAGGACCCCTATGAGCGATTGAAGCGGCTGCGAAGTGACAGGGCGTTCTCACGATGACCTATGTTTGAAGCGCGCTGAGCGCTTGGGATTACGGGGGGAACGCCCTGATACGATGTTGGAGGGATTGGTGGCGTAGGGGTCCTTCGACCCCACTTTGTCAGCGGCTTCGCCACTGACAAAGTTCCGCTCAGGATGACAATCATGTGCGGATGATGGTCGGCACTTATTGGAGGATGGCGGAGTCGGCGAAGCGCTATCGCATTCTTCCCATTGATGATTCCGTATCCAACGCACTACCATACTTCCATGCAGGTCGAAACAGAAATCCCCACCTCCTCAAAAACGAACATTCGCGCCCCGCGCGGCACCGCGCTTTCCTGCAAAGGATGGCACCAGGAAGCCGCCATGCGCATGCTCATGAACAATCTAGATGACGACGTCGCCGAGCGCCCTCAGGATCTGGTCGTTTATGGCGGCACCGGCAAAGCGGCGCGCAACTGGGATTGCTATCGCGCCATCGTCCGCTCGCTGAAGAATCTTGAAAACGACGAGACGCTCCTAGTGCAGTCAGGCAAGCCGGTCGGCGTGTTCAAAACTCACGAGTATGCTCCCCGCGTTCTTATCGCGAACTCGAATCTCGTCGGGCATTTTTCCAACTGGGAGAAGTTCAACGAACTCGAGCGCGCCGGATTGATGATGTACGGCCAGATGACCGCCGGTTCGTGGATCTACATCGGCTCACAAGGGATCGTGCAAGGCACCTACGAAACCTTCAACGCAGCCGGCGACAAACATTTTGGCGGCGATCTTAGCGGAAAGCTGATCGTCTCCGGCGGAATGGGCGGCATGGGCGGAGCGCAGCCGCTGGCGGCGACCATGACGGGCGCGGCCTTTCTTGGGATTGATGTCGATCCCGAGCGCATCAAGAAGCGCCTCAAGACCGGTTACTGCGATTTTCTAGTGACGACGCTTGACGAGGCGCTGCGCATTTTGAAAAATGCGGTTCGCAAAAAAGAAAGCGTTTCGGTCGGGCTGGTGGGCAATTGCGCGGACGTCATTCCGGAACTGGCCGAACGCGGCGTCGTGCCGGACATTCTCACCGACCAGACTTCGGCGCACGATCCGCTCAACGGATATGTGCCCAACGGCATGACGTTCGAAGCAGCGTTAGAACTGCGCCAGCGCGATCCGCAGGCTTATCAGGAGCGCTCGCTCGACGCCATGACGAAGCACGTGGACGGCATGCTGCGGCTTCAGAAAATGGGCTCGATCACCTTCGACTACGGTAACAACATTCGAACGTTCG
>Ga0210400_10001848_pt1 | contig 20560 bp, 22 predicted proteins | sample IncBWH26MmetaG_FD_155456 | JGI IMG/M metagenome (GOLD analysis project Ga0210400, IMG submission 155456) | Forest soil microbial communities from Barre Woods Harvard Forest LTER site, Petersham, Massachusetts, United States - Inc-BW-H-26-M | ecosystem: Environmental > Terrestrial > Soil >...
CTTCATGAAGACGCTGACTGGAGTTCGCACAACCGTCGAAGGTGGCGCAACTCTAGCCAACGCAATGCGCCAGTATCCGAACGTTTTCGACGACCTCACCACCAACATGATTGAAGCGGGTGAAACGGGCGGTATTCTGGACGTCATCCTCCAGCGTCTGGCCACCTACGTTGAGAAGGCCGTTCGCCTGAAGGCCGCAGTGAAGTCAGCTTTGATATACCCCGTCGCCGTTGTCAGCATCGCCGTGCTCATTGTCGGTGCCCTGCTGAAATGGGTCGTGCCAATCTTCCAGAATCTGTTTGCCGGCTTAGGTGTGGCATTGCCACTTCCCACCCGCATCGTGATGGGCATGAGCTCGTTCGTGCAGGGTTTTTGGTGGGTCTTCCTCGTGGCCGGCTTCGGCTTCGTTTACGGCCTCAAACAGATTCGCAAGCATCCCCGTGGACGGTATTATTTCGACAAAGCTTTGCTCTACACGCCGGTCATCGGTTCGCTGCTGCGGAAGATTGCCGTCGGACGATTTACTCGAACGCTCGGCACGCTGATTACTTCAGGCGTTCCGATCCTTGAAGGCCTGGCCATCACTGCGCGTACGTCCGGCAATGCCGTGCTGGAAGAAGCTCTGATGAAAGTGCGCAAAGCCATTGAAGAAGGCCGCACCATCGTCGATCCTTTGCGGGAGTGCGGAGTCTTTCCGAACATGGTGACCCAGATGATCGGCGTCGGCGAGGCAACCGGAGCCATGGACAGCATGTTGCAGAAGATCGCCGACTTCTACGAGGAAGAAGTCGACGCAGCTACCAGAGACATGCTGGCCATGTTGGAACCTGTCATCATCGGCATGCTTGGGCTTTCCATCGGCGGCATCGTAATTTCGTTGTACATGCCTCTATTTGCCATGATCGCCAAGTTGGCTGGATAAAGAGTTGGCCGGGTAAAGGCATCGGCTGGAAGGCCCCTCATTGCAGGGGCCTTCCCAGCCTCCTGAAAAAGACCTGCCAGCGGCGAGCGCGCAGCGGAGATTCGCGGAACTTTCATGCAATCGACTTTCGACGAGCGGAATTGGCTGGCTTGGCTGGTCAAAGTACGGATCTTGATCCTTGCTATCCTGCTTGGCATTCAGTTGGCGGTTGCGCAATTCACTCCCTCCCATCTTCCGGTTCGGCTGTTTCTCGGCACAATTCTTCTTTGGTTCTCGATCTCGCTGTTCTACGTAATTCTGCTCTCCTTCTGGGAAGAGCACCGCTTGCAGGCCACCCTGCAAGTCGTGACCGACCTGATCATGGTCACCCTGGTCGTGCATGAAACCGGAGGCTGGGACAGTTCGCTGAACTTTCTCTATCCGCTGGTCATCATCGTGGCCGGTATCCTGCTTCCGCGTGCGTGGGCGCGTCTGATCGCAGCTGTGGCATTCATCCTTTACGGCACCGTTCTCGAGCTCAACTACTACGGAGTCGTCCGCTCATACTGCACCACGCATCCTGCATTAAAGACGCTCCAGGGAATCATTGGGGTGAATCTGTTCGCCTACCTCACCGTCGCTTACCTGGCTGGATTGCTGGTGGCTAAGTTGCGCGAAGCGCGCGTGGAATTGAAAGACGCCAGCGGCGCGCTCGAAGATCTTCAGATCCTGCACGAAAACATTATTCAATCGATCAGCAGCGGGCTGATTACCACCGGCCTCGACGGGCATATTACTCTGATCAACAGCGCCGCCCAGAAGCTTCTGGAGCGCACTTCCAACGAATTGCTGGGAAAGCCGGTGGCCGGACTATTTCTCGACGCCCTGCCCAATGGCGAGTCCCAGACGCACGCTGAAGTTCGATTCGATTCGGCCGGAACCTTCCGTAAGACGGCTCGAATTCGAGTGGCCGCCTTGAACGTGCCGGAGCGCGGTCGACTGGGCTATGTCTACGCGCTGGATGACCTCACCGAAATTCGCCGGTTGGAGCGCGAAGTCCGCATGCAGGACCGTCTTGCGGCCGTAGGCCGCCTGGCTGCGGCGATTGCCCACGAGATTCGCAACCCACTTACTTCCATCGCCGGCTCGGTCAGCATGCTTTCCGGCGTTCCCGAGATGAGCGAGGAACACCGCCACCTCCTCGATATCGTGACGCGCGAATCCCATCGACTCAACGGCATCATCACCGACTTTCTCGCCTACTCGCGGGGCAAGCAGTATCACTTCGACAAAGCCGATCTCGTTCGCCTTCTGCAGGACACGCTGACACTCATGCGCCACCGCATGACCGCGGAAAATACCGGAATCACGATCGAGAGCAACTTCGCCTTTCCCGAAGCGTTGGTCATCGCTGACGGCGACAGAATTAAACAGGTCTTTTGGAACATTGCTGAGAACGCCGTCCGCGCCATGAAGGAAGGCGGTACCTTAAAGGTCTCGATCGAACGCCTTGGGGATGAATGGCAAATCAGTTTTGCCGATACCGGAACTGGCATGACGCCGCAACAGACTGAAAAGATTTTCGAGCCCTTCCAATCAAACTTCGCGGGCGGAACGGGGCTTGGCTTGGCGGTTGTCTACCAGATCGTTCAGGCCCACGAAGGCAGAATCTGGGCGCGCTCAAAGCCGGGGCAGGGCACCACATTCATTCTAAGGCTGCGCAGCCTCGACGCAGGAAGACCCACCAGCGCGCGTGCTGTTGAAGATCTGGCGAAGCCCGCGGTGCCGGTCCCTCAATCCACACAACTGGCATCGGCCGCAGCAGAAGGGGGCGCGCGTGGCTAACATCCTGGTTTGCGACGACGAACGCTCCATCTGCGAAATGCTGGATATCGCCCTGCGCCGCGAGGGACATCGCGTCGAAACTGTCCAATCCGGCCAGGCCGCCAAAAATAAAATCGATGGCGCACTCTACGATCTGATCATCACCGATATCAAGATGCCGAACATTGATGGCATCGAAGTGTTGCGCCATGCGCATCGTGTTTCTCCCGATTCTCCCATTATCCTGATCACCGCAGTGGATGACTACGAGGCCGCCGTCGAAGCAGTGAAGGCTGGAGGCGCTTCCGACTACATTCGCAAGAGTCCCGGTTTGGTCGATGAAATCAAATTGACTATCAACCGCGTGCTCGAAAAGCTATCTCTCAGCAAGCAGAATTTCGCCCTGCGCCGCGATGCTGCTTCGCACAACTCACTCGACAACATCATCGGCTCCAGCGCAGCGATGGAAAGGTTAAAGCAGACTGTGCGCACCGTCGCCTCCACTGCCAGCACGGTTTTGATTCATGGCGAAAGCGGCACAGGAAAAGAGTTGGTCGCCCGTGCAGTCCACATCTGCTCACCGCGCGCCACGGAGCCCTTCGTTTCAGTAAACTGCGGAGCCTTCCCGGAAACTCTGCTGGAAAGCGAACTCTTCGGTTATTTGAAGGGCGCTTTTACCGGGGCAAATCAAAACAAGCGCGGACTGTTTGAAGTGGCCGGCGGCGGCACCATCTTTCTCGACGAAATCAGCGAAATGACTTTGGCGATGCAGGTGAAGCTGCTGCGCGTGCTGCAGGAGCGCACTGTCCGTCCCGTCGGCGCGACTAACGAGATCCCCATCGATGTTCGTGTGATCGCCGCTACCAATCGCGATCTCGACAAGGCCGTCGCCGAAAATCTCTTCCGCGAAGATCTCTATTACCGCCTGAACGTAATCCCGATTCGCGTCCCGAACTTGCGCGAGCGCCGCGAGGATATCCAACTACTGGCGAATCACTTCTTGAAGAAGTATGCGGCAGCCGCCAACCGCAGCATCCTGCGCGTGAATAAGAATTCACTGGATGCTCTTTGCGACTACGAATGGCCCGGCAACGTCCGCCAACTCGAAAACACGGTCGAACGCGCGGTCGCTCTGGAAACTACCGATGAACTGCGCGTCGAATTGCCCGCCGAGCGCCCCAAAGCCCGCGCGGCGGCAGCCGGTGCGGGCGTTTCTGGCGGCTCTGAGATTGCTCCAGGCGCAGTGCTTCCCGAGGGTGTGGGCATGGAAGTCTACGTTGCAGGAATCGAGCGCACACTATTGCAAAGCGCTCTGGACCGCTCCAACGGCGTGCAAACCAAAGCCGCCGATCTGCTCGGAATCTCTTACCGCTCGTTCCGGCACTTGATGAAGAAATACGAACTGTAGGTCGAAAGATTTGAAGGTCACAAGATATTGCCCGTGCCCTCCAGCAAACGCCGAAACATGCCCGTCCATAACACCAATGGGTTTGGATTCCGCTGGTACTTCGGTCACTGGCTGATTCCTCCTCGCTATAGCACACTTTAGCCGAAGGGGAGGACAGCCATGAAAAGGTCGGCATTCATCTTGGTGTTGCTGAGTGGCCTGGCGCTTGGACAGGATAAACCACGCGTGTTCGTACAAGGTAAAGGCTCGCAGGACGTTACCACCTCTGGAGCAGGAGCAAATGGACACCATTGGGGGACATGGGGTTCCAACTCCACAATGGATTCACATGATGAGGGGATGGAAGTCACGAAAGACCTGCAGAAAAACTGCTCCGAAGTAGTCGTCACGCTGAATCAGTCGAACGCCGACTACACGATCATGCTTAATCGCGAATCGAAACACAACCGCGGCTTGCTTCGAACGAACAGTCAGGTCGAGGTCGCGAATAGGGCCGGAGACATTCTGGGCACGAACGCCACACACACGGTCGGAAATGCCGCCAAGGATGCCTGCCAGCTCATAGGTGCTGATTGGAGCCAGCACGGACGGATTGCTTCACCGGACACCCCAACTCCTGCTTCAGCCGCGACGCCTGCTCCGGCACCAACGACGCAAGGAGCAAAACTCGAAACGGTTTCTGCCGTCCAAACCGAGCCGGCAGCCGAAGCGCTAACCAACACGTCGACCCCTGACAATGGCGGTGAAAGTTTGGGTGATGCGGCGAAGCGTGCGAAACAGCGTAAAGATTGCCTCGATTTGGCGAAAGGCAATCCTAGCGTCGTATGCAAATAGCAGAATGCCACGAGCCGTGGGCTTCGAGCCGAGTTGCTCGGAGCCGCGGCTCGCAACTTTTTGCAACTAACTAACCTTTCTTTAACTGCTGCTTCCACCCCAACACTCTAGCCTTCGCGCCCTCAGCCTCGGCCTCCGGGATCATTCCCTTTTTCATGAACAGCACCGATAAGCTGGTATGAGCAAGCACGTCGTCCGGATCTAACTCCGTTATCTGCTGCGCCACGCCGATCGCTTCATCGTAACGCTGCAAATCCTGCAAGGCGCGCGCCAGTCCGTGCATGGCCTCGGTGAAGGTAGGATCGACCACCAACGATTCCCGGTAAGCCACAACTGCCTCTTCCAGCTTCCCGTCCGCCATCAAATCCAGCGCGGCATAATAATAGTCTTCGGCCTTCTGGCGTGCGTTTGCGTCACTCATGGATGGAAATTCCGTGGCGGAGACAGGATTCTAACACGGGCGAATTGGGACTTACCCTGTGTGCCTCTGTGTCCCCTGTGGTTAAGGGTTGTGTTCGCGATATCTCTCCATGTGTATCATGTTCCGATGCGCCATTCCCTCCGCTTTCTCTGGAATGCCACCAAAGGCCACCGCGTCGCTCCCTGGCGCAGTCCTTATCTATTGTGGCGCATCGAGACCTACTGCGGCGTCAAGATGACGCAAATTGGTTTCCTGGAGTTCTGGGAATTTCTCTGGCGGGAGCGCGCCAGCCTTTGGCGTTTCCTTAAATGGACTGGAGAAATGGACCGCTATGTCCACCCCAAGCCAAAAAGCTAAACAGTGGCTCGTGATCAATGATCAGTGATCAGTGATCAGTAAAATCGGCGGCGAGAAATACTGATCACCGACCACTGACCACTGCTTAAGCCCCCTTGCCGGCAGCAACCCCTTCGCCCAGGATGACACTCACTTCGTTTCCCTTGCTCGCCCCCGTCAACTGGGTCGCGGCGGCACGGTTTGCCGCGATTTCCAAAAAGCCCATGCTGCCGAGAATTCCGAAAACCTCTCCCGGCGCACCCTCGGCATAAGAACTGTGAATTTCTGTGACCTCGCGGCTGCCCACCACGATCTTGAACCCTTTGGCTGCTCCGGCAAAAAGAAGGGGAGCTTCTTTCTCGGTGATATTGGTAATAAGGTTTCCGAACCGGTCGACCTTGAGCACCACTCCGCGCAGCCGGTTCTGATCCGCCGCTTTCGGCTTCGGCGCGTTAAACCGCACGAAGTCTTCCACCTCGTCGCCAAACTTGAGCGAATCGACCTCTTTGGCTAGGTACGCTGCCACCGGCGAAAAAATGTCGCGCGCGTGAAATGTGTTGCTCACCGGCTGCAGAAAATAATGCTCGGAAGTAATATGCCGCACATGCATCCGTTCTTCGCGCGCGTAAACCAGCGATAGCACTCCATTGTCGGGTGCAACAAAATGATATTTGTCGCTCGATGCCAGAATTGGCCTGCGCGCCGTCCCCACGCCTGGATCAACCACAACCACGTGTACCGTGCGTGTGGGGAAGTAGGAATACGCCTGCGAAATCGTGAGCGCTCCATCGAGCACGTCAAAAGCCTGCACCGAGTGGCAAATATCGACGATCTGCGCATCGGGCACGATGTCCAGAATGACGCCCTTCATCACGCCCACAAAATGATCGTTGCTGCCGAAGTCAGTAGTCAGAGTAATAATCGGACGCTGCGCCAAGGTTCCCCCGCGAATAGAGACACAAATGCCGAAAACTCGAAAATAATCGCTGGGAATGAGTGAGTCAAGGCACGGAGGTAATAAGAGAATGGTCAGTGGCCGGTGATCAGTGGCCAGTAAAAGCCCCGCGCAGGCGTTGAATCGGGTTTACTGACCACTGACCACAAGCCACTGACCACTGTTATTGAATGTGTATATCTCCCGACCCTGTACGAAGGGTCAGCAGCGGCCCGCCGCCCCGAACTTTCCCCATCACGGACTTGCGCGACTCCTGCACGCGTCCCTGTACGGTCATGGTGAGCGGTGCGTCGACGCTCAAGCTTCCAGAACTGGTCGAAAGATTGGCGTCGAAGGCCGCGTTTCGCGGCAATTGGATGTGCACGTTGCCCGATCCCGTGTGAATGTCCCACGCGCCCGTCATCGTGCCGTCGGCCGTGATATCGCCGCTCCCCGCATCGCCGCGAAATGCGCCCTGAATGCCGCGAGCGGTAATATTCCCAGACCCCGTATGCAGATCAATATCGCCGGTGCCATTTTCTTCCAGTTCGATATCGCCGCTGCCCGCACTGCCACGCACTGGTCCTTCGATCTCGCGGGCTCGCACGTTACCCGATCCCGTCTGCAGACGAATCTCCCCGCTGATTTGCGCTAGCCTCACGTCCCCTGACCCGCTCTGCAAGTCAACGTTGCCATGCGTGCCCTCAATCGTTTGATTGCCCGAGCCGCTGTGCGTGCGCAGAGTTGTGTCTGCCGGCACGGTGATTTCGTAGTCCACAGAAATGTCGCGCACATTCACATAGTCGATGTGAATGCTGTTCCCGTCCTGACGCAACGGAGGGTGCTGCTCGATGTCGCTGACCTCGGTATGCCGGCCGCCGAACAGCCAGTGATCTCCAACATAAATTTTGCCGCGAATGGAAACCGTTCCCCCCGGCCCGCTGCGCACCGTAATATCGCCAGACCGGGTTTGTACTTCCAGATTCACTGGCCCGGTCACCTGGAACGTCTTCTCAAATTGCCCCTGCGGAGTGCCCGCCGTTGCGAAGGTGGAAGCCAGAGCAACCGCCAGCGTTAACAGGGTGAGGGAACGTCGAATTGAGATGCAACCACGTGCGATGGTTTGATTTTTCATGGGACTCGTGGATTCAGTTAGCATTCAAAAGCCAAAAGCCGATTACCCGGCACCGTACTATTGCAGCACCACCTCGTCGCCTTCCTTCAGCCCGCTCAGCACTTCCGTCTTGGCTCCGTTTGAGATGCCGATGTTCACCGCCAGCTTACTCTTGCCATCCTTCGCTTTCGGGCTCGGGATTTCGACCGAAGCTTTCTTGTCCTTGTCGTAAAGGATCGCGCCTTCCGGAATTTGAAGCACGCTCTTGTGTTCTTCCAGAATAATTTCCGCGTTAGCGGTCATCTCAGCTTTCAATTCGCCGCCCGGATTCTGGATTGAGACGCGTACTTCGAAGGTAGTTACATTGTCCTTTTCCACACCCATCGGCGAAATCTTGGTTACCTTGCCGGTGAAAGTCTTATCCTTGAACGACTCGACCTTAATCCGCGCCGGCTGCCCCAGATAAACCTTTCCGATGTCGCTCTCATCCACTTTGCCTTTCACGTAGACTTCACTGGTATCGCCCAGTGTCATGACCAGCGTGGCGGACGATCCCAATACCAGGATCGAGCTGACCGCATCGCCCAACTGCACGTCGCGCGACAGCACGATGCCGTCCAGTGGGGAAATGATATCGGTGTAACTGAGTTGTTCCTCAAGTTGCTTGAGGTTGGCCTGATCCTGCGCCACCTGCGCTTGAGCCTGCGCGATCTTCGCCCGCAACACCGTGACTTGCGCCTTTGAAACATTCTGCTTGTTCAACGCCATTTCGTAATTCTTTTCCGCGTCATCCAACGCGGAAGCCGAAACGACTCCGTCCTTTGCCATTCCGGTGGCACGATCGTAGGCGCGCCTTAGCAACGGCACATCCGGACCTTCCGCATCCACCTTGGCCCTCTCCAGGTCGGCCTGGGCGCTCTTCATGTTTGCCTGCGCCGCTTCCAGCCCAGCACGCGATTGATCCACCTGCGCCTCGATCTCCACTTTATCGAGCTGCGCCAGCAGTTGACCCTTCTTTACCTTGTCTCCGTAGTCCACCAAAAGCTTCTTCACGATGCCGCTGGCTTTAGATTTCACTTCGACCTTAATAATTGGCGTTACCTTGCCGGTCGCTACGACACTCTTGGCCAAGTCGCCCTTCTCAACCTTCGCCAGTTTCGAGGGATCAATCTTGGTACCGCCGCGCGTCGCTGCGAACACGCCAATTGCAATCAACAGGACGATGGCCAGCCCAATTCCGCCATAAATAAACAGTTTGCGCCGCTTCTTTTTGCTATTTCCGTTTCCGTGCACGACCGCCTCCTCGAATCCTTATGAATGAAGCTGTTTCCCGCCACACATCCCTGTACGCAACTGAACTTCTTTTTGTTCCGAGATTCGCGAGCCATGCCTTCGGCGCGATTCCTCACTGAACCCTGACTCCCTGTGATTAGCTGTTCTCGAAAATCGAAGCGTAGTTGGCCCAACCGTCCCGAGCCAACCAGCCAAAGGACGTCCCGTCTGCCACTTAGACCGCGCTGCCGGACGAATGGTTAGCTTCTCTAATTCGATTTTTTCCGAAACCGTCCCGCCCTGATCCATGTTAACTCGCCTCCTCCAGCTTTTTCATCGATCCACTGGCATCTGACAACTGGCTACTCGCAACTGGTTCAGAATGCTAGAATTACCCATCCATGATCGCCTTTGTGCTGCTCCGGGTCTTATTGATCCTTCTCCTGGTGGCGGCCAACGCGTTTTTCGCGGCGGCGGAGTTCTCCCTCGTCAGCGTTCGCGACACCCGCATCCAGCAGCTCATCGCCTCGGGCCGCACCGGCGCCCGCATCGTGCAGCGCCTTCACCAGCATCTCGACGAAGTGGTCAACGGGGTTCAGCTTGGCATCACCATGGTCAGCCTTACCTTAGGCTGGATCGGCGAACCCATCGTGGCTCGCCTGGTAGAGGCCTTTCGCTTTGTGCATGAAGTGCCACACGCGGCGGTCTACGCGCACGGCATTGCCATTGTCATCGCCTTCAGCCTGATCACTTACTTGCATGTGCTGCTCGGTGAACTTGTTCCTAAAACGCTGGCTCTGCAGCGCGCCGAGCAGATTGCCCTCGCCGTGGCTGCTCCGATGGAGGCCTTTCTCACCATCGCACGCCCGCTTTTGTTTTTCATGCGCCAATCCGGCGGAATTGTCCTGCGCCTTTTCGGAGCCCGTGAAACCCGCCGTCGTGGTGCCGTTCATTCCCCCGACGAACTCAAACTCATCGTCACCGCCAGCCGCCAGTTTGGCCAGATTCCCGAGTCGCAGGAAGAAATGATTCACAACGCCATCGAACTCGACAGCATCACCGTCCGCGAGATCATGGTGGCGCGTCCCGATATTTTCTCGTTGCCGTCAGATCTCACGCTCGACGAAGCTTTGAACCGCGTCGTGGAAGGGCAGCATTCGCGGATTCCCGTTTACGATCCCTTGCGCGGACCGGAGCACATCGTCGGCGTGCTTTACTACAAGGAGTTAGTCCGGTGGGTAAGGCTGAGGCTGATCAATCTCGGCCAGCCCGTCGCGTCGCGCATCGCGCGCACGCAAATCGGCCAGATTGTGCATGACGTGCTGGTTGTTCCTGAAACCAAGGTTCTAACGGACCTGCTCACCGAGTTCAAAGAACGCCGCCGTCACCTCGCCGTTGTCGTCGACGAGTTCGGATCAACCGCGGGCGTGATCACAGTTGAAGACATTCTCGAGCAACTCGTCGGCGACATCGAAGACGAATTCGATGTATCGCCCCCGGAACCTGCGTTGGCCGACGAATCCATACTTCTGCTCGAAGGCTCGGAAAACATCCGCGATCTGGAAACTCAACACGGCCTAGTTCTACCGCGCGATGCCGGTTTCGAAACCCTCGCCGGATTCGTCCTGGCCCGTCTGCAACGCATCCCGCGCCTCGGCGAATCCTTCGAATACGAAGGCCACCGCTATACCGTGGAAGACATGGACAGCCACCGCATTGCCAGAGTGAAGATAGAAAAAATGGAAACCGTGGAGAGCAACGCCGAAAGTGCGAAGCGGGCAGGAAACTGAAGATGCACACCCCTTTCATCCTGAGCGAAGCCGATGGATCGCGAAGCGAGCCTTCGGCGAAGTCGAAGGACCCCTTGCCCGCCCGGACGAGCACCGACTCCGCAAGGAGTTTCCGTCTCGATTTACTGCGCTTTAATTCTGTCCGCTGCCCTCTATCCACGGAACTCTGACCGATGCCGAAGGCCCTTCTCCAACGCGTTCTCTACACCCTCCCAGTCCTCTGGCTGGTAGTGAGCCTGGTCTTTCTTTTAATCCACCTCGTACCCGGAGATCCGATTCAGCAGATGCTAGGTGAGGGCGCGCCGCCCGCAGACATCGCCGCCACTCGCCATGCCTATGGCCTCGACGCCCCGCTCGGCGAGCAATACCTCCACTATTGGCGCGGAGTCCTCCACGGCGACCTCGGCCCCTCGTTTCGGTACAACCAAAGCGTGACGCGCCTGCTCACCCAACGCTACCCCTATACGCTGCAACTAACGCTGGCGTCGCTTTTTGTAGCCATCATCCTGTCGATCCCCGCCGGCGTGCGCTCCTCCCAGCGCCGCAATCGCTGGGACGATCGCCTCCTCAGTGTAGTCAGCCTCTTCGGCCTGTCGTTCCCCAACTTCGCGCTCGGCCCGATCCTGATTCTCCTCTTCGCCATCAAGCTGGGATGGCTCCCCGTCTCCGGCGCCGGCTCCTTCGCCAACCTGGTCCTCCCGGCCATCACCATGGGCGGCGCGCTAGCCGCGATCCTGACGCGCATGGTCCGCACGTCAATGCTCGAAGAGCTAAGCCAGGACTACATCCGCACCGCCCGCGCCAAGGGCCTGCCCGAGCGCACGGTCGTCTACCGCCACGCCCTGCGCAACGCCATGATCCCCATCATCACCGTCCTGGGACTGCAATTCGGAGCGCTGCTGGCAGGCGCAATCGTAACCGAAACGATCTTCTCCTGGCCCGGCATCGGCCGCCTTACGATCCAGGCAATCTCGAATCGCGATTACTATCTGGTCCAAGGCTGCATCCTCGCGATTGGATTGACCTACGTCGCGGTGAACTTTCTGACGGACGTGTTGTATTCGGTGGCAAACCCGAGGATCAGGCAGTGAGCATCGACAAGATGGCGGGCAAGGCGGCCACTGAACGTATCTGGTCCCACACGGTCGGAATCGCGAACCGAGCGCTGGCCGAAACGGGGAAGGACCCAGTTACGGAACTGAAGGCGTATGAGAGTGAAAAACCCGGCACGGGCATGGCCGGGACGTGCGGGGGACAGTATTTCGTCCAGACGGCGAAGCACGTCGTTGAGCAGGCGGAGCCGAGGGACTTGCGCTTTTTCGTGCGTCAGGTGGGCGAGCTGCAGGTTAAGCACGCGTCCGAACTCGTCGTTACTGATGGCGTGGCAGCGATAGAACTGAACGACCCAGACGCCGTCATACATCGCTGCGAATGGGAGGACCTCGCAATTATTACCATGCGCCCGAATGCTCTGGGACCGAACCTTGAGTTCTTCGACGTCGAGAATTCTTGGGTCGATGCGGCAGAAGGGTAGATCGTTTCGGGTATCGGCTATCCCCTCTCAAGCAGCGTGCGGTTTCCAAGGCGCGTGGGTTCGGTACTCGAACAAGCCGTGCTCCTAAGCCCAGTGCCCTTTAACGGTTCAGTACTGCCGAACCCTGTCGGCGACGAACTGAAGTTCAAATTCGGCGGGTTTGATTCGGAAAGGCACTTCCTGATTCCTTACGAGCACGCGGAGAAGGGGATGCGTCCCGAAGGCATCAGTGGAGCAGGCGTTTGGGTTGATGCTGAAAAGCCCCAGGTGATCTGGACTGCCAGCTTCAAGTTTGCTGGTATTTGTACCTCCTGTTACCGAGGTACCGTCGAGCAAATCGTGAAAGCCTCGGCAGTCCGGAGATTTCTGACCGAAGTCTTCAGCACACCGAAGGCCTAGCGATATCACGGCGGATGCCCCATCCTTCGCGTTCTTTGCGACAGGGTGGCGATTTTGAATGCGAGGCCTTAGTGCACCAAACTGGTGTATAATGATGCCATGCCCACCACGAAACACGTCCGTCGCAGCGTATCGCTCCCCACGCCCATCGCCAAACAGGTAGAGCGCATGGCCAAGAGCCAGCGCCTGAGCGACAACCGAGTTCTGGTCGAGCTCATCGAACTCGGCATCGAAGCGCGAAAGCAGAAAGAGAAGGCCTTCTTCGAGCTTGCCGAACGCTTCCGCGCCGCGAGCGATCCCCAGCACGCCAAGCGCCTGGGCGACGATCTGGGCCGCCTGGTTTTCGGTGAGTAATGCCGCAGATCGAAACCTGGCCGCGCATCCCCGCAGCCATCCGCGACCATCTGGTCGAGCGCATGCACGACCGCAACCTTAGCCTCGATGACCTCAACCGTCTCCGGGTTTGGCTGGAGACAAGACCGAATGTTACCGAAGGACCATGGTTCAAAGATTTCGGCTCGTTCAAACTCTGCGGCGAGGGCAAGTACCCCAAGACATTTCTTCGTGCTGGCCAAGCCGCGACAGGCGAAAAACTTAACTCTTAAACCAACTCAATCACCACACGCTGCCCCCACCAAAGGCGCCGCCGCCCGCTGCAAACTCGACAGACATGCGCAATCTCATGCGAAGAGTGCGGGAACACAAAACCGGAACGGGCTCGGGGTTTACCGCGAAATACAGGCTCGACCTTCTCGCCTACTTCGAGCGCTTCCAAGATGTTCACAACGCAATCGGACGCGAGAAACGCATCAAGGGCTGGCTGCGAATCAAAAAAATCGCGCTCGTCGCGTCAATGAATCCATCCTGGCACGATTTGAGCGAGGAGTGGTACGAGCGTCATCAATACCAACTGCAGAGCACGTTGCACTCCTAAACCAACTGCACGCATGCTAGAATCCGCCGTCGGAGGCTCTTTGACGACCATGACGAAATCTAGAACTTGCACGACGCTATCCGTCCTGGTTGCGACCCTGGTCGCTTCGCTCGCCCACGCGCAAGCGGTTACGCCGCCATCAAAGCTTTCGGTTCATTGGGAGGAACTCACCGCCGCGGATTTCCGCGAGGGAATCCATCGTGCACAAGGCACATGCCTGCTTCCGTTCGGCATTCTTGAGAAGCATGGAGCGCATCTGCCGCTGGGCACCGACTTGCTGGACGTTCGTTATGCAGCGCTTCACGCCGCCGAGAAAGAATATGCCGTCGTCTTCCCCGAATACTACTTTGGGCAAATTGCCGAAGCCCGCCACGAGCCCGGCACCATCGCCTATAGCCGCGATCTGCAACTTGCGCTGCTTCAGGAAACCACCGACGAGATGGCGCGTAATGGCTGCAAGAAGATCGTCATCGTCAACGGCCACGGCGGCAACGAAAGGCTGCTGCCGTACTTCGCACAAACGCAGTTAGAAAAGCAGCACGACTACGTCGTCTACATTTTTGACAAGCGAAGCCCAGACTCAGGAGGCCCGCCGAAGAAGAGTTCCATTGTCAACTGGCACGCCGGCGAAGACGAAACCTCGAAGATGATGATCGCGCGTCCCGACACCGTACACATCGACCGCGCGGCTACTGAATCCGGCGCTGACCAGCATCGCCAGAATCTTCCGGAGGATGTCTATACCGGAATCTGGTGGTATGCAAGGTTTCCCAATCATTATTCCGGCGACGGTTCCGTGGCCACCCAGGAACTCGGCAAGTTTCAGATGGATTGGTGGGTCGACGCAGTCGCTGAAACCATTCGCGCCGTCAAAGCCGATGACGTCAGCTTGAAGCTCCAGAATGAGTTTTACGAGAAGAGCAAGCACCCGCTGGAGACACAGCCGTAGGATTGCTGATTGAAAGGCAAAAACATGTTGACCACATGCCAGACTGGTCTTCAATCAACAATCAAAATTACCAATCAACAATTGGTCTACGAACTCCCAATCAGTACGCCGGTGATAAAGACCAGCACACCGCCGAGCCCGATTTGCAGCGCGGCCGAAATCCATGGACTGTCCATATAACGTCGCCGGGACCCAGGTGATCACAGCCAGCTCGGCGACCACAACCACACTGGCAGCCCACAGCGCCCTGCGGAAATCATGAATCAAAAACGGCAATGTGTGTCCGATACCGCCGAGCGCAGTCATTGCTCCGCAGATCAAACCGCGCACCCACGGATGTCCTCGTCCTGTAAGGCTTCCATCGTCGGAAAGCGCTTCGGTAAATCCCATGCTGATTCCCGCGCCGACAGATGCGGCGAGTCCCACCCGGAAAGCATCCCAGCTATTCGCGGTGGCAAACGCTGCGGCGAAGACCGGAGCCAGGGTTGACACCGAGCCGTCGATCAGCCCCGCGAGTCCCGGCTGCACGATCTGCAAGACGAAAAGGCGGCGTTGCGCCAGTTCCTCATCTTGTTTAACGGTCGCGGGGAGTTTTTCCTTGTCGAGTTCCTGGGCTCGCTCTTCGTGCTCGCGCTCTTCGTTGATCAGATCGTCCAGTAGTTGGCGGATGCTGGCGTCTTGGGTGCGCGCCGCCGCTTTTTCGTAGAATCGGCGCGTCTCTACTTCCATGGTGCTGGCTTCTTTGCGCACCGCCTCGATCCGCAGCGGGCGAATCAGCCATAGCGCGGGGCGCTCCACAAATCCACGCACGTCGCCGCGGCGGATCAACGGAATGTGCTCGCCAAACTTCTGGCGGTACATCTCAATCAGCCGCCTGCGATGTCCGGATTCTTCCTCGCGCATGCCCTCGAACATCGCCGCCGAGGCCGGATAATCCTGCCGCAGTCCCTCGGCAAAGTCGGAATAAACACGTTCGTCTTCTTCTTCCAGAGAAATGGCCAGCGCCAGAATTTCGCGCTCCGTCAACTCTTGAAACTTCTTCATGGCGACCTAGCTTACCTTTCCGAACGGGGCTTAGACAAATCGAAACAGGGTTTGACGCGCCAGATTAGTTCGTCAAATATGACCGCTGCCGGTAGCGCCCAGTTCTCTCCCATGCACTCGTCTGCGCCGGTACGCGGTGCTAGTATCCTCTGCATGACGCCTCGGAAACCCACCGCGTCCACCAAACGAAAAAGTTCGCCGCGAAAGAAGAAACCGGCACAGGCAGTTCCCACACCTCCGGAACTTGTCATCATCACCGGCATGAGCGGCTCCGGCAAAGCGTCGGTACTGAAGGCCTTCGAAGACCTGGGCTACTACTGCGTAGACAACCTTCCAGTCGAGCTGATACCTCGTTTTGCGGAGATGGCTTTGCAGTCGGCAGAAATCCGCCGCACCGCGCTGGTGGTAGATGTCCGCGAGGGCTCTAAATTCGACAAGCTCCCCGGCATTCTCGAAGCGGTCCGGCGGACGATCCCAACCAAGGTCGCGTTCCTGGAGGCTTCCGATGCCATCCTCCTTCGACGCTTCAGCGAGACACGACGTCCGCATCCCTTGGGGGCACACACGCCAGTCAATGCCTCCCTGAAGGCTGAGCGCCGGCACCTGGCATCCATTCGCGCCCTCGCCGACATCGTCATAGACACCTCAAAGTTTAACGTGCACGAACTACGGGCGCACATCAACGAGCTGTTCCGCGGGAAGGACAGCGAAAAGAGCATTTTAGTTTCGTGCGTGAGCTTCGGCTATCGTCACGGAGTTCCTGAAGAAGCCGACCTGGTCTTCGACGTGCGCTTTCTTCCCAATCCGCACTTCGTGCCGGCCTTCCGGCCGCTGACCGGCAAGGATCCGCGCGTCGCCAGGTACATTCGATCGTTCCCGCAAACCAAAGAGTTCATCCGGCGGATTTCCGATCTCCTAATTTACCTTCTGCCGCATTACGTCAATGAAGGCAAAAGTTATCTCACCATTAGTTTTGGTTGCACCGGCGGCCAGCATCGCTCGGTCATGATCGCCGAGGATGTTGGCAAACGCCTGCACGAAGCCGGATACCGGGTAAAAGTTGGCCACAGGGATATGCCGAAGTGAGTGTGTCGATTATCAATAGTTGTGGCCCTGAATTCAGACGCCAGTCCATGAAACAAGAGACGGCGTTCATTTCGGAAAGGCCAACGACCGGCGACCAAGGGCCAACGACAAATGAGCGATGACCGCAGTAAAATAAGACACTTGCATCCCATGCCTAAGCCAGCGTCAGCAAGCCTGCCTGGAGCCCCATGCGCCAACTGACGCGCCTCGTGCGCTACGCGCTGCCATACTGGTGGCAGATTCTCGCGTCTGTTCTATTTATGGCGTTGGTAGGCGCGCTCGACGCCTTCAAGTTCCTGCTGATCCGCCCCATATTCGACCGAGTTTTGAATCCATCGACTGGATCAAGAGACATTCAGCTTTTTCTCATGCCCGTCACACACCATCCGGTTTACCTGCAGCAGTTGGTGCCGTCTCATTTCACGAATGCGTGGAACATGGTTGCTGTCGCTCTGGTCGGTTCCACTATCCTGAAGGGTATTTTTGATTACACCGGCACGTACCTGGTGAATCACGCCGGCTTTGGCATGATTACCGATCTTCGCGACGATCTCTACAACGCGATCATGCGCCGCTCTGCGGCATTTTTTTCCAAACACACCACGGGAACATTGCTCTCCGCCATCATTAACGACATCGAACGCGTACAGTACGCCATGTCGACAGTGCTTGCGGAATTCCTGCAGCAATTCTTTACGTTCCTCTCCGTCGCCGCGGTAGTCGTGGTGTTAGGCGGGCGGCTTGCATGGGTGTTGTTACTCTTCGTTCCCGTGATTGTTTATTCCTCGCGCAAGATTGGCTCGCGTGTGCGCAGTACGACGCGGCAAGGGCAGGACAAACTCGCGGAGATTCAGAACATCCTGCATGAAACCATTACCGGCAATCGCATCGTAAAGGCTTTCAATAGCGAGAAATGGGAGATCTCCCGCTTCCGCGGTGCGGCGCGCCGGTTGTTTCGCGCGAACCTGCGTTCGGTCGCCGCAACCGCAATCAGTTCGCCACTCATGGATGTCTTCGGCGTCATCGGAATCGCGCTCCTCTTGAACCTGGGCCGTGAGGAGGTCAAGCACGGTGCGATGACACCCGGCGTTTTCGTCGCCTTTATCACCGCAGTATTCAGCCTCTACAATCCGGTTCGGAAATTTGCGCTATTCAATAACAATTTTCAGCAGGCGCTGGGCGCTTCCAGCGAAATCTTCAAGTTCATGGATATCGAGGACGATGTTCGGGAAAAGCCTCATGCTAGGCGCCTCGCCGCGTTTGCAAAATCCGTACGGTTCGATCACGTCAGTTTCAGTTATGGCGCTGAAGATGCCGATGCGCGCGTTCTCACCGACATCGATCTCGAAGTCCTCCGTGGTCAAGTGGTCGCAATCGTCGGTTCCAGCGGGTCGGGCAAGAGCAGCCTGGTTCACTTGATCCCCCGATTCTTCGATGTAACCGCAGGCCGGTTACTCATTGACGGTCACGATGTCCGCGATGTAACTCTCGGCTCCTTGCGCGAGCAGGTCGGAATCGTCACCCAGGAAACCGTTTTATTCAACGACACTGTGCGCAACAACATTGCGTACGGGCAACCGCACGTGCCCCTGAAAGATGTGGAGGCCGCAGCCCGCGCAGCCCTGGCGCACGATTTCATTAAGTCTCTGCCCGCCGGTTACGACGAGGTGATCGGCGAGCGCGGCGTCCGTCTTTCCGGCGGCGAACGGCAGCGCATTGCGATCGCGCGGGCGATCCTGAAGAATGCTCCTATCCTTATTCTGGACGAAGCCACCTCCGCTCTCGACAGCGAATCGGAGGCTTTGGTGCAATCCGCGCTGCACAATCTGATGAGCGGCCGCACGGTTTTTGTCATTGCGCACCGGCTTTCCACTGTACGCCGCGCCGACCGCATCGTGGTAATCGAAAATGGCGCAATTGCCGATATTGGAGCTCATGAGGATCTGATGACCAGGCTTGGCACCTACCGGCGCCTATACAATTTGCAGTTCGCCGATTTCGAGCAGAAAATGGAACCAGCGCAACCCAGCTGATATCGCGAGTAGACGTCGTAACCTCGAACCAACAAATTACTCATGCCGATCCGCTCCATGACGGGTTTCGCACAAATCAAAGGGGAACTCGCGCATGGGCTGAGCGGAAGTTCGAATTCCGTGCCCAATGCGCTGGCTTCCGCTCAAGGCAACGGGCGCGTGGCATTCGCCCTGTCTTTGAAGTCCGTCAACCACCGCTTTCTCGATCTGCATTTTCGGCTGCCCTCGGGCTCAGACTCGCTCGAAATGCACCTCCGCCGTCTGCTCAAAGAAAAAATCGCGCGCGGCCACGTCGAGGTGACCCTGAATCTGGAGCGCGCCAACAGCGATACCTTCTCGCTGAATCGTCCTCTGATCAGCGCTTACATCGCGGCGTTTCGGGCTGCGGCAGGCGAGTTTGCCGTGCCCGCCGAGCCTGATCTCAACGTAGTTCTCCGCATTCCAGGGGCGCTCGACTCCGCTGCCACTTTTGAAGATGGAATGCTCGAGTCGGCCGTGATGACAAGAGTTGGCGAGGTGCTCGATCGCCTGAATGAAATGCGCGAACAGGAAGGCCGCAGCATCGAACGCGAACTGCGCGAGCGCATGGCGCACTTGCTCGATGCTGTAAGAACCGTACAGCATCACCGGCGCACCGTGCTGCAAAACTATCTGGAACGTCTGCAGGCGCGTCTGCAGGAACTACTGGGCGCCGGCGCTGACCGCGAGCGCGTGTTGCAGGAGGCGGCGTTACTGGTCGACCGCAGCGACATCCAGGAGGAAATCGTTCGCCTGGAAAATCACGTTCAGCATTTTCTCGGTCTGCTCGATCAGGACGGAGAAGTCGGCAAGAAACTCGACTTCCTGCTGCAGGAAATGAACCGCGAAGCGAATACATTGCTCTCGAAAACTTCCGGGCTGGCCGGTGATGCCCTCAAAATGACAGAAGCCGGACTCGCCATGAAGGCGGAAATCGAGAAATCGCGCGAACAGGTGCAAAACCTGGAATGAATTCGCCCGCCCACAAGCCACTGGTTTACATCATCTCTGCTCCGTCTGGTTCCGGTAAGTCGACGCTCGTGAATGAGATTCTGAAGTCTGTGAGTGATCTTGAGTTTTCCATCTCTTACACGACGCGGACTCCGCGCGGCAGCGAAGCCAATGGACGGCAATACTTTTTTATCTCGCGCCCCGAGTTCGAAAAGATGATTCGGGAAGATCAGTTTCTGGAACACGCCGAGTTCGACGGTAACTACTACGGGACCGCTCGTAGATTTTTGGTGGATGCAGAAAAAAATGGCCGGGACTTGTTGCTTGATATCGACGTTCAGGGCGCGGCGCAAATCCAAGGAAAAATCTCTGGAGCTACCAGCATTTTCATACTGCCTCCAGATCGCGGCACGCTTGAAGAGCGTTTACGCAAGCGCGGCGAGGATCGCAAAGAGGTGATTCAGCGCCGCCTCATAGCCGCGAAACGTGAGATCGAGAAATACGAGCGGTACACTTACATTCTGGTGAACGATCGATTGGAAGATTCCATCGATATGTTGCGGAACATCGTCCGCGGCGAGCGCTTGCTTCGATCTGGAAACACGCTGTCCAACGAAGAGCACAAAATCGTGGCGCAGGCCGAATTCTGCAGGTTGAAAAACATGAAGGAGCGGCTGCAGCCGATTCTGGCCTCGTTTAAGACTCCTGTCGACGCCGGCTGTGGTAGTCCTTAGTAATCGAATTAAAGGATTGACAACCCCCACAACTTTCAATTTCG
>Ga0210400_10001849_pt1 | contig 20560 bp, 21 predicted proteins | sample IncBWH26MmetaG_FD_155456 | JGI IMG/M metagenome (GOLD analysis project Ga0210400, IMG submission 155456) | Forest soil microbial communities from Barre Woods Harvard Forest LTER site, Petersham, Massachusetts, United States - Inc-BW-H-26-M | ecosystem: Environmental > Terrestrial > Soil >...
CTCGCCGAACGCTAGGGCGCCATGACCTATGTCGACGAGGTTCACGCGGTCGGCATGTACGGTCCGCGCGGCGGCGGCATCGCCGAGCGTGACGGCGTCATGCATCGTATCGATATTCTGGAAGGCACACTCGCCAAGGCCTTCGGCTGTCTCGGCGGCTATATTGCGGGCTCCGCCGACGTCATCGACGCCGTGCGTTCCTACGCACCCGGCTTCATCTTCACCACCGCACTGCCGCCCGCGATCTGCTCGGCGGCGACGGCGGCGATCCGGCACCTCAAGACCTCGAACTGGGAACGCGAACGCCATCAGGACCGCGCCGCCCGCGTCAAGGCCATACTGACCGCCGCCGGGTTGCCGGTGATGTCGAGCGACACTCATATCGTGCCGTTGTTCGTCGGCGATCCCGAGAACTGCAAGCGGGCCAGCGACATCCTGCTGGAGGAGCACAATATCTACATCCAGCCGATCAACTATCCGACCGTCGCCAAAGGTACCGAACGGCTGCGGATCACGCCTTCGCCCTATCATGACGACGGTTTGATCGATCAGCTCGCCGACGCGCTGTTGCAGGTCTGGGAGCGTCTCGGTCTGCCGCTCCGCAAGAAATCGCTGGCGGCCGAATAGCGCCGGCCCGCCTCCGGCGCGAAATCCCAGGACCGGCCGGCAACATCCGGTGCTTTGCCGGTCCAATCCGGCTATACTCCCTTCCCTGCGGCGACTGTCGTTTGCGGCGGCGCGGAACGAGGCGCACGCCGACATCTTGAAGGAGCTAAGCCGCGATGCTGCACGACTGGAGCGTGATCGCAGCCGCCTTCGGCTACATCGGGTTCCTGTTTTTCGTTGCCAGCTACGGCGACCGCCTATCGCCGACACAACGCGGACGCGCCAGCGCGCTGATCTATCCGCTGTCGCTGGCGATCTATTGCACCTCGTGGACGTTCTTCGGCTCGGTCGGATTCGCCACGCGCACCAGCGTTGATTTTCTTGCGATCTATGTCGGCCCTGTCCTGATGATCGCATTCTGCACGCCGCTGCTCCGCCGCGTGATCCGGCTGGCAAAATCGCAGAACATCACCTCGATCGCCGATTTCATCGCCGCGCGCTACGGCAAGAGCCAGGCGGTCGCCTCCACCGTCGTCCTGATCGCGATCATCGGATCGGTCCCCTACATCGCGCTCCAGCTCAAGGCTGTGTCATCGTCACTCGAAACGATCCTGATCGACGACCAGGCCTTCTCCTCGATTCCGATCATCGGCGATATCGCGCTGCTGGCCACGCTGGCGATGGCGGCGTTCGCGGTGCTGTTCGGAACCCGCCAGACCGACGCGACCGAACATCAGCATGGCCTGATGCTCGCGGTCGCCACCGAATCGATCGTCAAACTGGTCGCCTTTATCGCCGCCGGCGCATTCGTCACCTTCTGGATGTTTACCCCCGTTGAACTGGTCGAGCGCGCGATGAAGACGCCGGAGGCGGTACGCGCGATCGACTACACGCCGTCGATCGGCAATTTCCTGACCATGACGCTGTTGTCGTTTTGCGCCATCATGCTGCTGCCGCGCCAATTTCACGTCAGCGTGGTCGAGAATTCCAGCGATGCCGAGGTGGGCCGGGCGCGCTGGCTGTTTCCGCTGTATCTGGTCGCGATCAACCTGTTCGTGATTCCGATCGCGCTCGCGGGATTGGTGACCTTTCCGTTCGGCGTGGTCGACAGCGACATGTATGTGCTGGCGCTGCCGATGGACGGGAACGCGCCCCTGCTCAGCGTCGGCGTCTTTGTCGGAGGCCTGTCGGCCGCGACCGCGATGGTGATCGTGGAAAGCGTCGCGCTGTCGATCATGGTCTCGAACGATATCGTCATGCCGCTGGTGCTGCAGCGCGGCCCTGAATCGCGCGCCGGCCAGAAGGATTTCGGCGACTTCCTGCTCCGGGTTCGCCGCTGTGCGATTTTTGCCATCATGGCGATGGCGTATTTGTACTATCGCGCGCTGGGCAATACCCAATTGGCGGCCATTGGCCTGTTGTCGTTCGCGGCCATCGCGCAGCTTGCGCCAGCGTTCTTCGGCGGCCTGTTCTGGCAGCACGCGACTGCGCGCGGCGCGATCGGAGGCATGCTGGTCGGCCTCGCGGTGTGGGCCTACACGCTGTTTCTGCCGAGTTTTCTCGACGGCAATACCGCCGGCCTGGAATTGTTGCAGCATGGTCCGTTCGACGTCGAGATGTTGCGGCCGCAAGCCCTGTTCGGCGCCGACCTGCCGCCGCTGCTGCATGGCGCGCTCTGGTCGCTCTCGCTCAACCTTTTGACCTATATCGTGCTGTCGCTGGCGCGTCGGCCCTCCTCGATAGAACGATTGCAGGCGGACCTGTTCGTGCCGCATGCGCTGGCGCCGATGAAGCCGACGTTCAGGCGTTGGCGCACCACGGTGACAGTGCAGGACATCCAGAGCACGGTGGCGCAATATCTCGGCCCCGACCGCGCCCGGCATTCGTTCGAGGCTTTCGCGATCACCCACCATACCCGTCTGGACCCGGCGGCACCGGCTGATTTCGAGTTGCTGCAACACGCTGAACATCTGATCGCCTCCTCGATCGGGGCAGCGTCGTCGCGCCTGGTGATGTCGCTGTTGCTGCGCAAGCGCACCGTCTCCGCCAAAGCCGCCCTCAAATTGCTCGACGACTCCCATGCCGCGCTGCATTTCAACCGTGAGATATTGCAAACCGCGCTGAACCATGTGCGGCAGGGTATCGCCGTGTTCGATGCGGATCTGCAGCTAATCTGTTCCAACCGGCAATTCGGCGAAATCTTCGGGCTGCCGCCGCATCTGGTCCAGATCGGGATTCCGCTGCGGGAAATCCTTGAATTCATGGCCGCCGTCAGCCCAAGCGGCTTCGGCGACAGTGCCTCCTTGATGGAGATGCGGCTGGCCGCCTATACAACCGAAGGCGAGCCCTATCTGGAACGCCTGCCGGATCGTCATATGGTGATCGAGGTACGCGCCAACCGGATGCCGGGCGGTGGATTGGTCATCACTTTTTCCGACGTCACACCGTCTTTTGAGGCTGCCGAAGCGCTGGAGCGCTCCAATGCCACGCTGGAAAAGCGCGTGCGGGATCGTACCGAAGAGCTCACCCGCCTCAATTCGGAACTGGCGCTGGCCAAGAGCACTGCTGAAGACGCCAACATCTCAAAGACGCGTTTCCTGGCGGCAGCGAGCCACGACATCCTTCAGCCGTTGAATGCCGCGCGGCTCTATGTGACGAGCCTCGTCGAGCGCCAGACCGGCGGCGAGGATTCCCGGCTGGTTGAAAACATCGACGATTCCCTGGAAGCCATCGAAGAGATCCTCGGTGCACTGTTGGATATTTCACGGCTCGACGCCGGCGCCATGACGACCTCGATCACGAGTTTCAAGATCGGCGACCTGATGCGCTCGCTGGAAATCGAGTTTGCACCGATCGCGCGGGCCAAGGGGCTGAAGCTGACATTCGTGCCCTGTTCGTTGCCGGTGGAATCCGACCGGCTGCTGCTGCGGCGGCTGTTGCAGAACCTGATCTCCAACGCCATCAAATACACGCCGCGCGGGCGCGTGCTGATCGGATGCCGGCGCCACGGCCAGTCGCTGCAAATTGGCGTCCACGACACCGGCGTCGGCATTCCCATTCTCAAACGCGGCGAGATCTTCAAGGAATTTCACCGGCTCGAACAGGGCGCGCGGATCGCGCGCGGCCTTGGACTGGGGCTGTCGATCGTCGAGCGCCTCGCCCGCGTCCTCAACCACGGTATCGCGCTCGATTCGAATGCCAGCGGCGGCTCGGTTTTTTCGGTCACCGTGCCGACCGCGAAAGCCATCAATCACACCACGGCGGTGACCAGCGCGACGCCGCTTTCCAGGACGCCGATGAGCGGCTCTCTCATCGTTTGCGTCGAGAACGATGCGGCGATCCTCGACGGCATGCGAACGCTGCTGACCGCCTGGGACGCCGAGGTTATCGCGGTGGCCGATCCCGACACGGCCATGGAGGCGATCGAGGCCGCGGGCAAACCGGTCACCGGTCTGTTGGTGGATTATCATCTCGACCGCGGTAACGGCCTCGCCGCGATCCGGGACATCCGCCGCCGCTTCGGCGAGGGCATTCCCGCCATCCTGATCACGGCCGATCGCAGCCCCCATGTGCGGGCGGCGGCACGGGGCGAGAAAATTGCGGTGCTCAACAAGCCGGTCAAACCGGCGTCGCTGCGGGCCTTGATCGGTCAGTGGCGCACCCAGCAGATGGTGGCCGCGGAATAAACGCTTTCCGACGCGTATCCTGATCGCGTTGGGAAGGCAGGGTTATTGCGGCGACGGCGTACCTTGCCGCCACTGGCCGCCGGCAATTTTCGCCGCGGCAATCACAGCCTGGGTACGGCTCTCGACGCCGAGCTTTTGCAGGATCGCCGACACATGCGCCTTGATCGTCGCTTCCGACACGCCAAGCTCGTAGGCGATCTGCTTGTTGAGCAGGCCCTGCGACAGCATCATCAGCACCCTCACCTGCTGCGGAGTCAGCGTCACCAGCCGGTCGCGCAGGCGGGTCATGTCCGGATCGGCGGCGGCCGTGAGGTCGGTGTCCGGCGGTATCCAGACGTCGCCATCCATTACCTTTGTGATCGCATCGCGCAGTGTGTCGACCCCGAAACGCTTGGGAATGAACCCGGAAGCACCGAAATCCAGCGACCGTCGGATCGTGCCGGCATCGTCGCTAGCGGACACGATCACCACGGGAATCGCGGGATACTGCGCGCGAAGATAAATCAGGCCCGAAAAGCCCGAGATCCCGGGCATGGTCAGATCGAGCAGGATCAGGTCGACATCGGCGTCCTGTTCCAGCAGTGCGGTCAATTCCTCGAACGAACCGGCCTCGTCGATCTTGGCCGAGACAATGACGCTCGTCATCGCCTGCCGCAGGGCATCGCGGAACAGCGGATGGTCATCGGCGATAACGAGGCGTGTTGAGGCAGCGACGGTCATTTATTTCTTGCAAGAGGAGGTCATCGCGAACCCACGAGCACGTCGCGGAGGCCTGCGAACCCAGCTTTTCGGTTCGGAATTGTCCCCTGATGGATGGTCGTATGCAAGCGCACAATGTTGCCATGCGTCAAACCGGTTAACCCGCGCGATTTGTGCGCTGCAATACCCCCGACGCGAGAAGGATCCATCCGTGTCGGCAGAGCGATCGTAGTCTTGGCGGCCTAGCCGCCTGCCGACTTCTCCGCGCGGAGGGCCAAAAGTCTTATTGGGAGAGGTTTCACGGCGATGTTACCGTAAACCGAACCCCGTGACTCAATCCGGCCAAGTCCGGCGCATGGGGACGAGCTTTCATTAATGGTTTCGGGGAGCGAACAATGACAATGGCTGCAACAGTGGGCCGCGAAGTCCGTACCGGGGGAATGACTGCTGAAGAGCGAAAGGTCATTTTCGCCTCCTCGCTCGGCACCGTTTTCGAATGGTACGATTTCTACATCTACGGAACGCTCGGCGCATTCCTCGCCAAGTACTTCTTCTCCAACGTACCGCCGAATGTCGGCTTCATCTTCGCGCTGCTCGCCTTTGCCGCGGGCTTCGCCGTCCGGCCGTTCGGCGCGCTGATCTTCGGCCGCCTCGGCGATCTCGTCGGGCGCAAATATACCTTCCTGATCACGATGACCTTGATGGGCATCGGCACCTTCTTCATCGGGCTCCTGCCGGGCTATGCGAGCTGGGGCATCGCGGCGCCGATTGTTCTGATCGCGCTGCGGCTGATTCAGGGCCTCGCGCTCGGCGGCGAATATGGCGGTGCCGCGATCTATGTTGCCGAGCATGCACCTGCCAACAAGCGCGGCTATTACACCTCATGGATTCAGACCACCGCGACGCTCGGCCTGTTCATGGCGTTGCTGCTGATTCTGGGTATCCGCGCCTGGATGGGCGAGGAAGCCTTTGGCGATTGGGGCTGGCGCGTTCCGTTCCTGCTGTCGGGTATCCTGCTTGCGGTGTCGATCTGGATTCGGCTGAGCTTAAATGAATCCCCGATCTTTGCGAAAATGAAGGAAGAGGGCACCACGTCGAAGCGGCCGTTGAGCGAAGCTTTCGGTCAATGGTCGAACGCCAAGATCGCAATCCTGGCCTTGCTGGGCGCGACGGCGGGCGAAGCCGTGGTGTGGTATGGCGGGCAGTTCTACGCACTGTTCTTTCTGACCCAGACCATCAAGGTGCCCGCGGTGACCGCGCAGATCATGATCGTGATTGCGCTGGCGCTCGGCACCCCCGGCTTCGTCATCTTCGGCTGGCTGTCGGACAGGATCGGTCGCAAGCCGATCATCCTCACCGGCTTCCTGCTGGCGGCGCTGACCTATTTCCCGATCTTCAAGGCGATCACCCATTTCGCCAATCCGAAGCTCGAGATGGCGCTTGCGTCTTCGCCCGTGACTGTCATCGCCGATCCCGGCGAGTGTTCGTTCCAGTTCAAGGCCACCGGGACTGAGAAATTCACCACCAGTTGCGACGTGGCCAAGTCCGGGCTCGTCAACCTGTCGGTGAACTACGACAACGAAGTCGCGCCGGCCGGGACCAAGGCCAAGGTGAGGATCGGCGATCAGACCCTGGCGGCCGACAGTCCCGACTTTGGCAAGCAGTTGGCGGCGGCGATCAAGGCCCATGGCTATCCAGCCTCCGCGAATCCAGACGAGATCAACCATGTCATGACGACGGTCATGCTGTGGATCCTGGTGATCTATGTGACGCTGGTCTACGCACCGATTGCGGCATGGCTGGTGGAGTTGTTTCCGAGCCGCATCCGCTACAGCGGTTTGTCGTTGCCCTATCATATCGGCAATGGCTGGTTCGGCGGCTTCCTGCCCGCGACAGTGTTCGCGATCGCGGCGGCCACCGGAAACATCTATTCCGGCCTGTGGTATCCGGTCGGAATTGCGCTCATGAGCCTGGTCATCGGCTTCCTGTTCCTGCCGGAAACCAAGGACGTCGACATCACCAAGACCTGAGGTTTTTCCTGCAGCGATTGCGGCTCACATAGATCCAACACAACAAACCGGCCGCGGAGCAATCCGCGGCTGGTCTGCTTTCAGCGGTTCTTGCAGTGATCCAGCTAGCCGGTCTTGCCAAAGAACTGCAACACGATCTCCCGCCGATGCGGGCGCGCGCGGTGCTCGATCAGGTAGATCGCCTGCCACGTCCCGAGCGCGAGATCGCAATCGAAGACGGGTATCTGCAGCGAAGTCGCCGTCAGCATGGTCTTGACGTGCGCCGGCATATCATCGGGGCCTTCGGTATCATGGGTCCATCCGGCATTCTCCGGCGCCAGCCGGTCAAGCGCGGTGGTCAAATCGGCAAGCACCGACGGATCGGCGTTCTCCTGTATCGTCAGTGACGCCGAGGTGTGGCGGATGAACAGCGCCACTACGCCCTCGACCGCTCTGGCGTCTTTTACAAATTCCGCGACCGCGGCGGAGAGATCGAGAAAGCCGCGCCCCGATGTTTGAACCGTGAGACGCGACGACACGATCGTGGCTGCGCTGACGGTGGATGGCGTCGTGCGGGATGTCGATCTGGATGGGGGCATGAATGGTCTCTCGATTGTCGTCTGGGCGAACGCCGTTTTGTAGGGCAAAGGCGCGCTTGCGCCGCGCCCGCCATTTCACGGTACGCTTCGCTTTGCCCACCCTACGAAGTGAGGCCAGCCCTTTTCAAATCTTGCCGGAGACATCCTTCTGCATCCGGTTGGCGATCTCGACCAGCCGCCGCCACGCCTGCTCCAGAAACGACATCACGCGATCCATGTCGCGGTCGCTCGGCAGCGGGATTTCAATGTGGCGTTCACCCTCCGCTATCTTTGGCTCCGCTTTTTTCAGCGAGTCCGTCTTCGGCAACGCCTCATCGATCTTGCCGGCGACGGCAGGTTCGCGCGCCGCCAATTCGGCCTTGAGTTTTTCCAGCTCCGCTCTGGATCTTTCGTTGTCCGCCTGCAGGCGCCCAATTTCCGCATCGAGGGCGGCGCGTTCGTCGGGCACGGCATAGCAGGCCCAGCCCGCGCCGGAATTGCTGCAGGTTGAAACCGCACCGGTGCGGGTATCGAGCCGCAGCACGCCATCGGTGACCGGCGACAGCGCATAGCGGCCGTTTTCGGTGTCCGGCATCGACTGCGCGGCCATGCCGGCAGGTAAAAAGCCCAGCCAGGAGATCAGCGCCATGGCGGCGATAGATGCGGGAAATTTCGAGGGCGATGTCGCAGTGCTCATGGATGCTCCGCCTCAAAACAGGTTGGTTCCTATACTGCGCTAGTGTGGTAGTTCAGAAGTTCTCTTCACCTTGGCCGCGAGACCTTCAAGAGAACTTCAGAACCAAAACCACACTAGAATCATAGTTTTCTAGTGTCCTTTGTTTTCCAGTGTCCTTTCAAATCCGAAGTTCGCTCCGGTAGTCGCCGCAGAGATTGCGAACTTCGGATTCGGGACACTAGACCTGCGAACGATATGGCGCGCGACCGGACTTCAACGCGTCCGCGAGCAATTCGATCCTGTCCTGTCCCCAAAATACCTCGCCGTCGAGCACATAGGCCGGCGAACCGAAGACGTCAGCGGCCAGCGCATCCTGCCGGTTCTGCTCGTAAATCGCGCTGACTGCATCGGTCCCTGACCGTTCGACCAATTGCTGGCCGGGAAGTCCGGAATCGTCGGCCAGTTTCACCAGGGTCGCGGGGTCGGCCAGATTGAGTAGGTCTTCCCAAACCGCCGGAAACGCCCGGCGCAGGAATGGATCGGGATCATGACCGGCCTCGATCGCCGCGACCACGACACCATCGGCCAGCCGGGCATTGAAGGGCCAATTCGCCGGCTGAAGATGAAATGTCAGGCCACGCCTGTCGCGCCAGCGCTGCAGTTCGACCATGCGATAGCGCTGCCGCACCGGATGGCGCTTCAGTAATGGCAGGCCGCCGGTTTCCGAAAAAAGATCAACCAGCACTACCGGCTTGTGATTCACCTTGAGGGCATAGGTACTTGCGACCTCCCGGAATACTTTGTGCCCGATATAGGCCCACGGGGATTGCAGCGAAAAATAGTAGTCGATCTGACGCGACATGCGGGCTCCGGGGTACGGATGAGGATGTTGACCCCATCCCAACAGACCCGCCAGCCCGACGCAAGATCGCCGAATGTTTGGACACGGCGGGCTGCGAAACGCCGGCGCAACCGTCTGCTCGCTGTCCGAGCCCAGCGGCTCGAACATGGCGCGGCGGCTTGGAAAAGCTTACTCGTTGCAACGGCATAGAAAACCCAAAAATCAATCGCCAGGAATCGGTCGAGCCGGCCCGCAAACCGCGGCTGCATTGTGCTAATTCGAAGCGGAGCTATTGCACTGCGGCGACCGCTCTATACCGGGTTTGCGGCCCTCGCGATAAACCAAAGCGAATCAATAACTTATATGGTTGTGACGCAATCTTGACTTGATTAGATGTGGTCAGTATGGTCCGCGCGGCTTTTGAGGGTGACGGGGCGTAATTTCCACCAACCGCAGCATCGTTTCGGGTCTCCGCAGCATGGCTGAAGGCACGAATGACAGCGGAAATGGAAGTGGCGATCAATCGTCCTCCGACGAGGCTGCGCTTTCCGCAAGGCTCGGAAGTCTGGATCATCGGTTGTCCGAAATGCGGGACAGCCGAAAAATCAGGACTGACCAACCCGGGGCTGAAAGTGGAGATGGCGCTGCCAGAAGCTCGGCGATGGCGCGCGGTTTCCAGCTTTCCTCGGAGTTGATCGCCGGCGTTGTCGTCGGCGCGCTGATTGGCTGGGGTTTCGACCGTTTGCTGTCGACGTCACCTTTCGGGCTCATCGTGTTCTTGCTGCTCGGCTTCGCGGCCGGCGTGCTGAACGTGATCAGATCGGCGGGTGTTGCTCCGGACAGAACCGGCCGCTAAGGAAAGCCGGACGATTTGACTGCAGAACGCCGGCGTGGCCGGCGGTAGCCTAGAGATGCCGCGCGGATGATCGATCCGATCGAACAGTTCCACATCGAGAAGCTCTTCACGATTGGCCATATCGGCAATCAGGAGATCGCCTTCACCAATTCGTCCGCCTACATGTTCGGGTCGGTGGCGCTGATTTCGCTGCTGATGATCGGCGGCATCGCCGGACGGCAGCTGGTCCCCGGGCGGATCCAGTCGGTCGCGGAAATCTGTTACGAATTCGTCGCCAGCACCGTTCGAGGGAATGCCGGGAAAGAGGGGATGAAGTTCTTTCCGCTGGTGTTCTCGTTGTTCATGTTCGTCGCCTTATCGAACATCATCGGCGTCATTCCCTACAATTTCACGATTGCCAGCCACCTCATCGTTACGTTCGTGCTCGCGATGATCGTGTTCCTGACGGTGCTGATCTACGGTTTCTACAAGAATGGCCTGAAGTTCTTCAAATTGTTCGTTCCGTCGGGCATTCCGGTCTTCATCTTGCCGCTGGTCGTGTTCATCGAGGTGTTCTCGTTCTTCCTGCGGCCGATCTCGCACTCCGTGCGTCTGTTCGCGAACATGCTCGCAGGCCATATCGCATTGGCGGTGTTCGCAAGCTTCATTCCGCTGCTGGCAGGCCTTGGCATTGCCGGCTACTTCGGCGCCGTGTTGCCGCTCGGCATGGTGATCGCGCTGACCGCGCTCGAGCTGCTGGTCGCGTTTCTTCAGGCCTACGTCTTCACCATCCTCACCGTCATCTACATCAACGATGCTATCCATCCGGGCCACTGACCTGGTCTTTCAAGGACTTGGCCTTTCAAGCAAATCCGCCTCTCTAACAAACCTCAAGAAGGAGTTCGTCTCATGGATCCGATTGCCGCGAAGTACATTGGCGCTGGTATTGCCTGCATTGGCATGGGTGGCGCCGGCGCAGGCGTGGGCATCATCTTCGGCAACTATCTTGCCGCTGCGGTGCGCAATCCGTCGGCCGCGCAGGGTCAGTTCGGCAACCTGATTTTCGGCTTCGCCGTGACTGAAGCGCTCGGCATCTTCTCGCTGCTGATCGCGCTGCTGCTGCTGTTTGCGCTCTGATCCGTCACCGATCTGGCCAGTGAGATTCTCGAATAGAATCTCATCTAGCCGAACAGGAGAAGCCCGTGGCTGAAAGTCATGGCGGCGCCAAGGGCGCGGCAGCACATACCGAGGCAGATGGCGGCCACAAGGCCCCCTTCCCGCCGTTCGAGAAGAGCACATTTGCTTCTCAGCTGGTGTCGCTGCTGATCGCATTCGTTGCGCTCTATCTGATCGTCTCGCGAATTGCGCTGCCGCGTGTCGGCAGCCTGCTCGATGAACGTCAGAACGCGATCGACGGCGATCTGGCCGCCGCGCAGAAGCTGAAGGACGAGTCCGACGGCGCGCTGAAGGCCTATGAAAGCGAGCTCGTGGCGGCACGTGCCCGTGCGCAGGCGATCAGCGCCGAGACCCGTGAAAAGCTCAACGCGGCATCCGAGGCGGAGCGCAAGACGCTGGAAGAGCGGCTGTCGTTCAAACTCGCCGAAGCCGAGAAAACCATCGCGTCGACGCGCGAGACAGCGATGAGCAATGTCCGCGGCATCGCCGCAGATGCGGCCGGCGCCATCGTGCAACGGCTCACCGGCGTGCTGCCCGACGGCGCCTTGCTGGACAGCGCTATTGACGCGTCCTTGAAGGGATAAGTTTGATGTTCGCCGAACCGGAATTCTGGGTCGCCGTTGCCTTCGTTATCCTGATGGGCGTGTTTGCCTATTTCGGCATCCACCGCACGGTGCTGACGACGCTGGATCATCGCCGCGACCGCATCAAGGCCGAGCTCGACGACGCCCGCCGCCTCAAGGACGAGGCCGCAAAGCTGCTCGCGGAATACAAGGCGCGTCACGCCACCGCGGAACGCGAGGCCCAGGACATCATTGCATCGGCGCAAGCCGAAGCCGAACGCATCGCGTCCGAAGCCAAGACCAAGATGGAAGATTTTGTCGCCCGGCGCACCAAGACCGCCGAGAGCAAGATCGCGCTGGCGGAAGCGCAGGCGCTGGCCGACGTACGCGCGGCTGCGGCCGACGCGGCCGTGACCGCGGCGTCCACCATCCTCTCGCAATCGGTCAAGGGCCAGATCGCCGACGATCTCCTGGCCAAAGGCATTGCGGAAGTTCGCAAAAAGCTGAACTGAGGAAACGTCAGCCTGAACAACCAAAAGCCGGTGCAATCCTTTGCACCGGCTTTTTTCTGATCGTCACCATCCGCCCGAGCATTTTCGCGCAAAGTGGATACCGGTTCGCGCAAAGAAGCGCGTCAAAACAAGACTGGAGCCTCGGTTATGATAAGAACCGAGGCTCTCGAACGGATGACCGAGTTTGGGCGCCTCCGCAGAACTCCAGAAGCTACAACGTGCCCAGGCCCGTCGCATGCGGTCGGAGATTGTCCTATTTCTTCCTCGCCGATCTGGCGGGTGCCTCCGGCGTCAGAGCCTGCGGATCGAAGCCGATATAGAAGACGTAGGAGTCGCTGGTGACTCCCGGCGGGGACGAATAAACCAAATCCTCTCCCACCAGGCTGAAGGGCACATTGGTCTCCGTCATCGACACCGTGGTGCGGTAGACCTTGGTAGCAATCGTGCGCTCCTGGACGCCGCCCTGCACCACAGCGACGCGGAGCGGGATTTCGACGGTGGCCGGCGTTCCGGCCGGGCCAGCAATGACGCGGCCCTGGATGCCGATCCGCGCGGTGATCTGGCCCCCGCTTCTCGTACAGTCGCGTGCAGTACGGGTGATGGTCGCCTGATAGCGCAGATCGCTGCCGACAGGCTGCTTGCCGGGCAGCGCCACCGCATAGGTAGAGGCTCCGGCGCGGATTTTCACGACGGGACAATCCGGTTCGGCGCCGTCCGCCGCCTGCACTTCGCCGACGGCTTGCGATTTCGAGCCGAATAGCTGGCTGAACCGGTCGGTGATCGAAGGAGGGGAGCCGCCGTCATCGGGCGAACTGCTGAACATGCTGGAGCCACCACACCCCGACAGCAGGACACCTACTGCGGCAAGTGCACCCGCCAAACGCAGATGACCCGCCCCGCCGGCGCCCATCGTCGGCCTGATCAGCCTGTTACGCATTGTCCAGATGTCCCCGAGTGTAGCCATGCATTCAACACAGCGAACAGCCCCACGCTTTGGCGCGTTATAGCAGCGCAATGGCGGCAAACCCAAGGCGTGTGTCAAAATCATGAAACCGAGGGTTAACCCCGGAAATCCTCATGCAGCAGGCCAAACAGCAGATGGTCCTGCCAGACGCCGTTGATGCACAGATAGCGCCGCGCCAGACCCTCGCGGCTGAAACCGCACTTCTCCAGCACACGAATCGACGGCGCGTTGGAGGGAATGCAGGCCGCTTCAATACGATGCAGATTGAGTTCGCCGAACAGGGAGGGCAGCAGCACGCGCAGCGCCGTTGTCATGTAGCCGCGATGTGCGTGGGGCTGGCCGACCCAGTACCCAATCGTGCCGGCCTGAACGATGCCGCGGCGCACATTCGCCAGCGTGACGCCGCCGATCATGGCACCGTCGGACTCCCGGAACACGATGAAGGGGTAGGATCTGTCGGCGGCAACGTCTTCCGCATAACGGCGCAGGCGCCGCCGGAAGCCCGAGCGCGTCAAATCGTCGGACGGCCAGATCGGCTCCCATGGGGTCAGATAGTCGCGGCTCAATTCACGCAAATGCGCCCATTGCAGGAAATCGGACATCTGCGGAGCGCGCAGCAGCAGGCCGTAGCCGCGCGGGGCAAGCGCGGCCGGTCCGCTGGATGGCAAACGAAACAGGGCCATACGTCCTACTCCCCCCGATGCCCGAAACCGAGATGCCCTAAATTGAAGATGTCTGAGCCCATCATCACGCACCGGCCCTTTAATGAAGGCGTGCCTTGACCTTTGACTTAGTCAATCCTTCCGCAAAAGCCACCGCCGTGTCCAGTCCCCTTCCGCTGCCAAGCGCCACGACCGCCGGGCGGCTGCGCGACAACAGGCCCCGCGCGGCGTTACGCGTCGATTCCACGCTCACGGCATCGATCCTGGACACCAGTTCGTCTACCGTCAGAGGCCGTCCATAGGCCAGCACGTGGCGCGCGAGCTGTTCCGCACGGGAGCTGCAACTCTCCAGCGCCATCAGGAGTCCCGCCTTCATCTGCGCCTTGGCGCGCGCGATCTCGGCCTCCGTCAATGTCTCGACGGCATCGTTGATGACGTCGACGATCACTTCCATCATCTCGGGCGCATCGCCCGGGTCGGTACCGGTGTAGAGCCCGAAAAAGCCCGTATCGGCATAGGGCGCATGGAAAGTGTAGATCGAGTAGCATAGCCCGCGTTTCTCGCGGACCTCCTGGAACAGCCGCGACGACATCCCGCCGCCGAGCGTGTTGGTGAAAACCTGCAACGAGAACAGCGACAGGTCGGTTTGCGGCACTCCCTCCAGCGCCAGCGTCAGATGGGCCTGTTCGAGCTCGCGATGCACCACGCGGGAGCCGCCCTTGCCGAACATCGCCGCCTGCGGCTTTGGCGCAGGCGCGCCGTCGAAACTCGAGAACCGCTGTGTCACTTCCTCGACCACCCGCTTGTGATCGACGGCGCCGGCGGCGGCCACCACCATATCCGGACCGCGGTAATGCGTCGAAAGGTAGTCCCGCAACGTATCTCGGTTAAAGCCTTTCAGGGTCTTCGCCGTCCCCAGCAACGAACGGCCCATCGGCTGATCCGGGTAACACAGCTCGTTGAGATGTTCGAACACGACGTCATCGGGCGTATCCTGCGCGGCGCCGATCTCCTGCACGATCACACTCTTCTCGCGCTCCAGTTCATCCGGCACGAAAGTAGGATTGGCGAGAATGTCCGAAAGTACATCCAGCGCCAGCGGCACGTCGGCCTTCATGACGCGCGCATAATACGCCGTAGTCTCGGTTGAGGTGCCGGCGTTGAGATCGCCGCCGACCGCCTCGATTTCCTCCACGATTTCGCGCGACGAGCGCCGCACGGTACCCTTGAACGCCATATGTTCGAGCAGATGGGAAATACCGTGCTCATTGGGCTTTTCATCGCGGCCGCCGACGCCGGCCCACACTCCGAGCGCGGCGGTCTCGAGATGCGGCATGGTATCGGTGATGACAGTAAGGCCGGAGGGAAGCTTGGTAACATCGACGCTCATCCGGCAACTCCTTGCTTCGCGGCGCGGCTGACCGACAACACGAACCGTTCAATTTCAACCTGGTCGTTCTTCATGACTTTAATGTGCTCCGGCCGGGTCATCAGGCCCTCGAGCCAGGCCGGCAATTCCGGACGCACGCCGCAGGCGGCTTCCACCGCATCGGGAAACTTCGCGGCATGGGCGGTCGAGAGCACGATGTTGGGAATCTTCGAATCCGGCGTGTCGCGATCGGCCACAGCCAGCGCCACCGCGGTATGCGGATCCACGAGGTCGCCGGCCTCGCGCCACATGGTGCGGATGGCGGCGCTTGTTTCCGTTTCGTCGGCCCGTCCGGCGTCGAATTCCTCGCGGATGGCCGCCAATACCGCGTCGGGCAGCACGAAGCGCCCGGACTGTTTCAGCGACGCCATAAGCCTGCGAACGCCCGCCGCATCGCGGCCACTCGCCTCGAACAACAACCGCTCGAAATTCGAGGAGACCTGAATGTCCATCGAGGGCGACGCCGAGGCGTGAACCTCGCGCACTTCATAGATACCGGTCTTGAGCGTACGCGGCAGGATATCGTTGACGTTGGCGGCAATTCGCAGCCATCGGATTGGAAGGCCCATGCGCTTGGCGACGAAGCCCGCGAAGATGTCGCCGAAATTCCCCGTCGGCACGGTGAAATCCACCGGTCGCGCCGGCGCCCCGAGCGCAACCGCTGACGTGAAATAGTACACCACCTGCGCCACGATCCGCGCCCAGTTGATCGAATTGACCCCCGACAGCGCCACCGCATCGCGAAAATGATGATGGTTGAACAACCCCTTCACGATCGCCTGGCAGTCGTCGAAAGTCCCTTCGACGGCAAGGGCGTGGACATTGCCGGCGCCGGTTGTGGTCATCATCCGGCGCTGCACGTCGGAGATCCGGCCGTGGGGAAACAGCACGATCAGGTCGACATTATCCAGGCCGGCGAACGCATCCACCGCGGCGCCGCCGGTGTCGCCCGAGGTGGCGACCACGATGGTGGTGCGCTGCGCCCGCTTCGCCAGCACGTGATCCATCAGCCGCGAGATCAGCTGCATTGCCACGTCCTTGAATGCCAGGGTCGGGCCGTGAAACAGCTCCAGCAGGAATTGATTGGGACCGATCTGGTCAAGCGGGACCACGGCGGGGTGACGGAACGTGGCGTAGGCTTCGTTGGCCATGCGCCCGAGATCGGCGTCGGAAATCTCGTCGCCGACAAACGGGCGGATCACGTCGACCGCGACTTCCCAATACGGCCGTCCGAAAAATCCGGCGATGGTAGGCGGCGAAAGCTGCGGCCACGTTTCAGGCACGTAAAGGCCGCCGTCGCGGGCGAGCCCGGTCAGCATCACATCGCAGAAACCCAGGGCCGGGGCCTCCCCCCGTGTTGAAATGTACCGCGTCAAACCGCCCTCCAAAGACCGTGCCGCTCCACCAAGTCTTTGATATCGATCGATAATATAACCTTGCCGGCGGCAAAGTCGCGGCACCATAAAGCGTTTTAGGCCGAAGTGGAAACCGGTTCTTCTCGCGCTTTCGCCAAAGAAAACATTCGGCCAGCCCAAGGGGCGCGGATCGATGCTTGTTTGGCAGCGCCTCGCCGCCATCGAACGGCGCGCTGTCCGCGATCCGGTTCGAGCGCTCTCGCGTCGCGCACCGTGTGCAATCCTTCGGCAGCCTTACCGTCACTTTCAATCGCGCCATAAGCAGGGCGGCATCACCGTCAAGTCAGAGGAGACATCATGTTACGAGAATAGAAACAGGCCGCCGGTCGAGGCCATCGACAACGCCATTGAACAAGCGGAAGATCTTGGACTTACTTTCGCGAGCATATGGATGATGGCGCGCCTGGAGGCCGACCAGTCAATCCTGATGACAAGGGCGAGACGCGGAAACGATAAGCACGCGTAGCGTATTCGTCCTCATTCCCGAGATGATATCCCGCATCTCTGCGCGCGCAGCCACACCCCGAAGGCAATCACCACCGCGCCGGCCAATCCGAACCAGGTGATGGCATATTGCAGGTGATCGTCCTTGAGATGCACTTGCAGCGGGCCGGGTTTTGGAATGCCGCTGGCGGGCACCGGCTGCTCCAGATCGATGTAGAACGGCGCGACTGGCTTGCCGTCTTCGCCCCAGCCAAGCGCCCGCGCCATCGCCTGATGATCCCGGGTAAACCAGAGACGCTTGGCGAGATTTTCCGGCGGAGTCAGCACGCCCGCCGCTTCCGGAAAACGAATGTAACCCCAAAACGTCACCGGCTCTTTGGTGACAAGCCGCGTCACGGCACGATCCTGCTGATCGCGGTCCTGCATGGTGTTCTGGACGAACCCCGCATTGATCACGACGGTCTCCCCGCTGGGCAGCCGCGCCGGCATGAAGGCCCACGTGCCGGGACCGGAAATATCGTCGCGCACCGCCGAGCCGGAGCTATAGACCATCGCATCCGGAGCGGGTTGATAGATCGCCGAAAAGCTGACGCGGCGGAATTCATCCCTGTTCGGCGCCAGCGTGCTCCACTGCGAGGGCGGCGGCAACGGCGCAGGCGCCGCCGCGAGCCGTTCGGTCAGAGCCGCGATCAAGGCGTGCTTTTCGACCCGGCGCTGCAACTGCCACACCCCGAGACCCACGAACAGCGTCACCATCAACAGGGTGAAAGCGCCGAAACCAGTGCCCCGCTTCCGAAGTTCGTGCGTCATCGCGGCGGCCACTGCAGGAACTTCAAATCGGCGGCACGAGTGCGGCCGCGCCGGCTGGCAGAAATCCCGTTCATTTCGGCTCGCGATCGATCCGCCGGCCTTCGGCGGCCTTGTGATGGAACTGCAGCGCGATCAGAAGCGCCTTCATCGCGCGCAACGGCAGCAATGTCGTCGCGAGAATCAGCGGCAGCCAGAGCGCAGCGTGCACCCAGAATGGCGGCTGATACTTGACTTCGACGATCAGCGCGCAGCCAACGACGACGGCACCGGCGATCATGATGATGAAAACGGCGGGGCCGTCGCCAGCGTCGATAAAGGCATAGTCGAGCCCGCAGGCCTCACACCTCGGCCGCAAGGTCAGGAACCCCGAATACAGCTTGCCCTTGCCGCAGCGCGGACATTTGCAGGCGATGCCGCGCATCGCGCTCTCCGCCACCGTGGGTAATTTCTGGTCTGGCATGGCTGGTCTTTCGCGGGCGAAACGAAAAGGGCGGCCTCGCGGCCGCCCTCTTGTAGCACAGTGAACAGGGATCAATGCGCGCCATGCGCCATGGTTTCAGCGCCATGTCCCCAAACATAGATGCAGATGAACAGGAACAGCCACACCACGTCAACGAAATGCCAGTACCAGGCGGCGAATTCGAAGCCGAGATGCTGGGTGGGCGTGAAGTGCCCGGCGTAGGCGCGCGCCAGACACACAATCAGGAAGATGGTGCCAACCAGCACATGGAAGCCGTGGAAGCCGGTCGCCATGAAGAAGGTCGCGCCATAGATATTGCCGGCGAAGCTGAATGCCGCGTGGCTGTACTCAAAGGCCTGCACGCAGGTGAATGTGGCGCCGAGCAGGACCGTCAGTATCAGGCCGTATTTCAAACCCTGGCGGTCGTTCTCCAGCAGCGCGTGATGCGCCCAGGTTACTGTGGTGCCCGAGGTCAGCAACAACAGCGTATTCAACAGCGGAAGATGCCAGGGATCGAAGGTCTCGATGCCCTTGGGCGGCCACACGCCGCCGAACAGCGCGTCGCGCGCGGCGTGAACCGGATCGCCGGGGAACAGCGCTGAATTGAAAAAGGCCCAGAACCAGGCGACGAAGAACATCACCTCGGAGGCGATGAACAGGATCATGCCGTAGCGGTGGCTGATCTGCACGACGCGGGTATGGTCGCCCTTGTACTGCGCCTCGCGGATCACGTCCGCCCACCAGCTCGCCATGGTGTAGAGCACGCCGATGGTGCCGACGCCGAAAATGATCGGTGCCACCGCAAACAGATGATGCATCCAGGTGATCGCACCGACGGCCATGATGAAGGCCGAGACGGAGCCGACAATCGGCCACGGGCTCGGATCGACGAGGTGGTAGTCGTGGTGCTTGACGTGCGCCGTAGCCATTGCAGTCTCTCCGTTAACGATGCCGGTCGTATTCGGCACGTATGGGTCTCAAAATCAAATCCAGGGATATCTCGTCCCTGGTATCAAAGGTTTCCCTTGGCCTTGTCAGACTCGCTCGCCGCCAGTGGTTTCGCTGTCGGCTCGCGCAAGGGATAGAACGTATAGGACAGGGTGATGGTGTTCAGTCCGTCATTATCGCTGTCTTTGACGACCGACGGATCGACATAAAACACCACCGGCATTTCACGCTTCTCGCCGGGCGCCAAGGTCTGCTCGGTGAAACAGAAGCAGTTGATCTTCTGGAAATACGCGCCGACCGTCAGCGGCGCCACATTGTAGGCAGCCTGCCCGGTCGTGGTCCGTGCCGATTGATTGGTCACGTTGAAGAATACGGTGACAACCTCACCGATCCTGATCTCGATTTCGGTCTGTTCCGGCTCGAACTTCCACGGCAGCCCGCCCGCGACATTGGAATCAAACCGCACCGCGATCTTGCGTGCCAGTGGCGCAGCTGACGGCGCCGAGGTCGCCACTTGTGTGGTGCCGTTGAAGCCGGTGGTGCGGCAGAACCAGTTATAGAACGGCACCGCGGCAAAGGACGCGCCGACCATCAGGACCACCACGAAACCGCAGATTGCCGCCACAGCGGCATCACGGCCCAGACCGTGGCGTGCTACAGGCTCGCGGCGCGCTACAGGCTCGCGGCGCGTGGCCGCCTCCTGGCCTGCGGTCGGTTGTTGCGGATTTGTCGGCTTGTTTTCCATGTCGTTCACATCGGCCGCACTAGCACGGCCGGCCCCTTGACGAGGGTGACCGCGAAAAACAGCACCACCAGGACGCCGAGCGCCAGCGCGATGGCGATCGAGCGCTGACGGCGGCTTTTCTTCTGCGCCTCGGTGAGGACGATTCCATTTGGCGGCTGCTTGTTGTCCATGCCCTTGCCACGCGCCCCCTACCAGATCGACGGCGCGAGAGCCCGGACGACGACCTCGATCAGCAAGGTCGCGAACAGCGCGAACAGATACACGATGGAGAAGGCAAACAGCCTTCGCGTGGCGCGCAACGCTTGGCTCCCGTGGCGGCGGCGGTAGACATTGACCGCAAGCGCCAGCATGCCGGCACCGAGAATCAGCGAGGTCACGCCGTAGACCGCGTCGAAATAGCCGAGCGGCCAGGGTGCGAAGGCGACCGCGACCAGCACGATCGTGTAAAGCAAGATCTGTAGCCGCGTCGCATCGGGGCCGGCGACGAACGGCAGCATCGGCA
>Ga0210400_10001850_pt1 | contig 20553 bp, 12 predicted proteins | sample IncBWH26MmetaG_FD_155456 | JGI IMG/M metagenome (GOLD analysis project Ga0210400, IMG submission 155456) | Forest soil microbial communities from Barre Woods Harvard Forest LTER site, Petersham, Massachusetts, United States - Inc-BW-H-26-M | ecosystem: Environmental > Terrestrial > Soil >...
GGATGCGGCTGGCTCGCCGGGCAATTCCGGGAGCGGGGGTTCGATCCGCGGACGTTCACGCTTCGTCGACCGCTTGATTGGCGATGCCTGACGGGGCTCGTGCGGATGCTGCGGGCCGAGCGCGTCGATGCCATCCATAGCCACGAGTTCACGATGGCCCTGTACGGCATGGCGGCCGCGCGGTGGCTCGGCGTCCCGCACGTCATCACGATGCACGGGAGTCAGTACGTGACGACGAAGTGGCGGCGTCGCGCGAGCCTCCGGCTGGCGTTTCGTGGGAGCACCGCGACCGTTGCGGTCTCGGCCGACACCAAGCGGCACCTCGATCAGGAGCTGTCGCTCCCGTCAGCGCGATTACAAGTGATCCCGAATGGTGTGCCGGTGCCATCGGGAGACGCGGCCGCGGCTCGGGCCGAGCTTGGACTCGCGCCGGATGAGCTGCTGCTGCTGGCCGTCGGCAGCTTAGTGCCGCGGAAGGGGCATGCGGTGCTGGTGCGCGCGATGGCGGCGCTACGCGACAGCGGCGTCCCCGTCCCGTGGCGACTGGCGATCGCGGGCGGTGGCGCTGAACGGGAGGCGTTAGCGGCGCTGGTCGAGTCGCTCGGACTGCGCGGCTCCATTCATCTGTTGGGGCACCGGGACGATGTCGCCAGCTGGCAGGTCGCGGCCGATGTCTTCGTGATGCCGTCGCTGTGGGAGGGACTGCCACTGGCGTTGCTCGAAGCGATGGCCACGGGAAGCGCGGTGATCGCGTCCCGGACATCGGGGATCCCGGAGGCGGTGACCGACGGAGTCGACGGGTTGCTGACGCCGCCGGGCGACGTGGCGGCGCTGGCCGCGGCCGTGCGCCGCGTCCTTGGCGATGCCGCGTTGCGGCGCGCACTCGGCGACGCGGCGCGAGCGCGGGTGGCACGGGAGTTCTCGATGGAACGGATGACCGCGGAGTACGAAGCCTTGTATTTACCCGGTCGTCGGGCGGGTGCGGGCGAGCAACGACGCGGCGGGGGTGAGGGCCAGGTAGGTAATCGCCTTGCGGCGGGCCTTGGGAAAACGCAGCGCGTGTAGAAACGCCCGCGCAGCCGGGAGCGGGTGTCCCGCCCAAAACGCGTGATATCCGATGTTCAACCAGGCGCGGCCCAGCCGCTGGCGAGCCGCGGACTTGTGGGCGCGGCTCGTCACTTCGCGGGCCGCCCGGGCGAACGCTTCGAGGTCGGGCCCCAATTTTTCCGCCGGCCGCTGAAAGCTGTTGGTCGAGTGGCGCCGGACTTCGACGAGCGGTTCGGCGAGAAAACCGGACCGGACCTTTGGGTAGACCCGCAGCATATAACACAGATCTTGACTGAGTCGCATATCGGCAGGGAAGCGAATACCCTGAACCTGGTCCGCCCGCAGGAGCACGGTTTGGATCCACGTGGCGAACTGGCTGGTCGCGACGAGACTGGTGAAGCTGTCCGCTTCGATGACGAATCCGTCCCCCGCCCGGCTCGGACGGATCGGGAGCCGACGCAGCTCAGGGACGTAATCAAACTGCGTCTTGGCGTAGGTCCCCTGAATGGCGTCGAACCGCGTGAAGTTGGTGAACACGAGCCCAAGGTCGGGCTCGCTCTCCAAGACCGCTAATTGCCGTTGCAGTTTCGTTGGACACCAGCGGTCATCGGCATCAAGGAACGCAATGTATTTTCCGGTAGCTTCGTCCAGCCCGCGATTCCGAGCGGCCCCAACGCCGACCCGTGTGAGGGGTATCACACGGAGTCGGCAATCCTCGATCCGCATGAGGCGCTGGCAGGTGTCATCGGTCGAGGCATCGTCGACCACGATGCACTCGAGGTCGGCAATGCCCTGGGAGAGGACGCTCGTGACGGCCTCTTCGATATACTGCCCAAAGTCATGAGTCGCGATAATGACGCTAACTAGCATGGCTGTTGATCCTCGCGCTCGGCGGGACCGCCAGGCGATCCGCCCGGCGCGGATCTACGCTTTTGCGGAATACTATCCCGATCCATTCAAGCCGTATTTCGACACACAGTTCGCCCACTGGGTCGCCGACGGCCACGATCTGTCGGTGTTCGCGTTTGGATCGTGGGGCGATGCCGGCCATCCGCCGATCGCGGAGTATGGACTCGACGAGCGGACCACATATCTGCCGGCGGGCCCGACGGCGGTCTGGCGCGCGGTGGGTCGCGTCGCGGGCGCCATCTGGCGATCCCCGTCGCACTTCGCTGCGGCGGCCGCTGCGGCAAATGGGTGGCCTCGGCGGCGGCTGCTCCGGACCGTGCAGGGCGCACTCCTCCCGGCGCAGGAGCCCGACGTGTGCCTGGTGCACAATCTCATGACCGCGACGAGCCTCATCTCGCTGAGGCGACTGTATCCCGGCGCGCGCATCGCGTTGTACTACCATGGGGGCGAGACCGCGGGGACAGCAGCGCCGGCGGATGTGCGCGCCGCTTTCGCCGACGCCGACATCGTGTGTACCAACACCCACTACTCGCGCCAGTCGCTGCTCGCGCGTGGATGTCCGGCGGAGAAGGTGCGTGTGATCCCGCTGGGGTATGATCTGAGCGAGTTCAAGCATGGCGAAATGCGCCGCCGCTATCGCCCGGACGGGGCGCTCCGCCTGATCACCGTGAGTCGGCTCAGCACAGAAAAAGGGTTGACCCATCTGCTCGATGCGCTGGTCCTGGCTGGGGCAGCCGGTGCGCCCGTTGTGTGCACCATCGTAGGCGACGGCCCTGAGCGGGCTGCGCTGGAGCACCGCGTCACCGAGCTGGGTTTGCGGCGACACGTGCGGTTCACGGGCGTCATGCCGCGTAACAGGGTGCTGGCGGAATTCGATCGGGCCGATGCCCTGGTCTTGCCCAGCGTGCCCACCGCCACCTGGGAGGAGAACCAGGCGTGCGTCCTCCAGGAAGCCATGCTGTCCCGTCTCATGGTCATCACCACGCGCACGGGTGGTGTACCGGAGTCCATCGCGCCAGCCATGGACGCATTCGCCGCGCCGCCGAGCGATCCCGTCGCGCTCGCCGATCGCATTTGCCGGGTGGCGCGTCTGAAGGAGCCCGAGCTCGAGGCGCTCGGTCGCGCGAACCGCGCCTACTGCGAGTCGCGGTATGATATCCGCGTGCTCAACCCGCGGTTGCTGTCGGCTGCCCTCGGGCGGTCTATGACGCACGATCGGACCCCGCGTCAGGGGTGAGTGCGGCCGCGGCGCGTCCCATCAGGGCGGCCAACGCTTGCCGGGCCGCGTGCTTGTCGCTCGTCGACAGGATCGGGAGCATCCAGACGAGGACGATATACCCGGCCAGGAGCAGCGTCCGCAGCATCAAGGAGTACGCGAGCGGGCCGGCCGGGATCAGGTACCCGATTAACACGGTCGCGACAGCCAGCGCGGCGATACGAAGGACTGGCTTCCACTCGTACCGCACCGGCCACAGCCGCTGAGCGAATGCGTACGTGCAGCCATAGCGGACGGCATAGCCGATGACCGTGGCGATCGCCGCGCCCCAGCCGGCGTAGCGGGGCACGAGCAGGGCATAGGCGACGAGGATCGTCCCAGCAGCGACCCAGTTGGCGATGGCCACGTAGTGCGTGCGCTCCCGCACCAAGATGCCGATATCCTGCGACCCCGCCCACGACTGGAGAATGATCGCCATCAAGAGGACAGGCACGACATCGGCCGCGCCATAGAACGCGGGTTTCGTCATCAGGTGCAGTGCGGCGTGCACGAACAAGGAGAGCCCGACGGCGCCGGTGAACAACACGACGTTGAGGTAAATGAAGACGCGGGCGTAGATCCGATCGCGGTCCGGGCGGCGTGCGACCTCGAACCGGCGCGGCTCCCACACGAGGTCGAAGGGCGTCTGGCCAAGGGTCGCCAGCAGGAACGCGAATTGATAGGCCAGGGTGTATCGCCCGACGGACGACAAGTCGGTCGCGGCGCGCAGAAAGTAGCGATCGCCGAAGGTGAGCACGAACGTCGCGACCTGTGTGAGGATCAATGGTGATCCGTATCGGTACAGGTCGCCCGCCACGCGCGGTGAGAATCGCCAGCCGACCTGGCGCCAGGCCAAGAACGACACATATCCGCCGACCAGGACGTTGGCGACCAACGTGCCAAGGAACATCGACTTGGCGCCCATATGCAGGACCGTGAGCAGGACGATGTTGCACCCGACCTGCAGCGCCAGCCTGACGAGCTGCGTCGCGACGACCAGGCGGAACTGACCGCGTAGTCTGAAAAACGCGGGTGGGACGAACACCAGCGCTTGAGTTGCCAGGCTGACGGCGGCGATCCGCACGATCCCGGTGAACTTGGCGTCGCCGAGTGCCAGCGTCGACACAAGGGGTGCGGCCAGGAACACGAGGAGTCCGACGGTGGCGTAGCCGATGCAGATGGTGACCAGCGCCGTGGACATGACGGACCGGCGCTCGTCCTCCGTGTTCGCCTTGTGATAGAACCGGAAGACACCGCTCAGCAGTCGTGAGCCGGCGATGATCGAGACGATGTCGAGGCTGAGCTCGACCAGCTCGATGACACCGTAGTCGGCTGGGGTCAGATACCGCGTGTACAGCGGCAGCATCAGGAACGACACCGCCTTGCTGACCATAGTCGCGGCCGCGAACATGAGCGCGTAGCCGCCAAGCGCTTGCAGGCGGATGGGCGGCAGGGCCGCCTCGCTCAGGGGCGGCGGCGGCCCGATCACGTCGAGCGCCAGACCTTGGTCGACGATCTCGCTCATGCGTGCGCGCGCGACTCAGCGGACATCGAGCTCCATGACCGTGACGTTGTGAAAGTGGCGTCGTGATGCCACACGGCAGCACTGATCGGTGGCCTCGGTGATCACGCCGCGGCTGGCAACGAGGTCCGGGAGGAGACGGTCGGCCTCGACGAGCCAGACGCGGTCACGGACGCCGATCGCCGCGAAGCGCGCCGTGACGGTAGCGGTGTCGTGCACGGCGTAGTTGATGGGGCTGTAGCGCTCGAGGTCGGGGTCGACGGGCAGGGCCGAAAGCGGCGCGGCCCCGTGGTAGTAATATCTGAACGGCAAGACGCGGTCGGGGTCGAAGACGACGACGCGATCATCGGCCGTGGCCTGCGTCTCGACATAGGCCGCCGCGCCCCGCCAATCCTCCGTGTTGACCTCCCGCATCTCGAAGTAGACGACGTTGGCGACCAGTGCGCCGACGAAGCATGATCCGACGACCCATCCGAGACCGCGGGGCACGATGCGAGTCAGGAGCACGGCGTTCAGGGTCAGGACGACCGGGACGAGCACCATGGAATGGCGCGAGTGAATCGGGATGAGCAGATCGGCGAAGAGGGCGCCCAGCACGACCGTCGGCACGGCCGCGGCGATCAGGAGGATCTGTTCGTCGACGTGCCACCGCCCACTCCGGACCGCGAGGCGCGCCGCGACGACGCAGAGTAACGCGACAGCGATCGCCGGCACGACGTGTGGTGCGCGGAACACCATGGTGTCGCCGACGAACCCCTTGTCGATCGTGGCAAGCGCCATGTACACGGATGCGGAGAGCGTCGGGTGGGCGGCGACCGCGCGCGGCGCGTCGATCGGATGCAACCGCCACTGGCCGAGGGCGATGGGAACGAGCGGGAGGCAGAGGACGCCGGCCGCCGCGAGCGCCAGCGTCACGCGCCAGCGCTGCCGGCGGACGACAAGCGCCGCGACCCACTGTCCGAACAGGAGGAACGCCGAGTAATAGAAGGTCCCGACCGACAGGGCCGCCAGCGCCGCGTATGCGGCGGTGAGTGCGGCCGGGCGCGAGGGCGGCGCGAGCATCAGGCGCAGAAAGCAATACAACGTGGCGCCCGCGAGGAGCAGCGTCAGCGGATAGTTGCGGGCCTCGCTCGCCGCCCAGATCACGGTGGGAGTGACCGCGGCCAGGATAGCCAGTGCCGGAGGCCAGGGGAGCCGCAGGAGGCGGCCGATGGCGTAGCAGATGGCGACGAAGCCCACAATGCAGATCGTCGAGACGATGCGAGCCACGCCGATGCCACCGCCGAGCGCCATCCAGAGGTGCAGGAGGACGAAGTACACGGGTGGCTGCAGCTCGAAGTGCAGCGATTGGGAGAGGGTGCCGGCGAGGGAATGGCCGACCGTCGTGAGGGTGTAGGCCTCATCGGTCCACAGGCTCTTGTGCGCCGAGTTCCAGTTGGCGAGCGCCGCAACCGCCAGCAGGAGCAGGGTGACAACCGCGCGGTCGCGGCGCTCGGTCGCGCGCGTCGCTGCGGGCGTACCTCCGCGCGTCGCGGTCGCCGAGGCTGGGTTCAACGTCCCACCGGACGGACGTACGGTTGTGGCCACGTTAGGGCGCTCCGGGAGAGACATCGCGAGGGACATCGCGAGAGACATACAGATAGCGAGGAAACTTGTGATCGTAACGCTTTGGCAGGCCCGCGAGCGCGGCAAACCGCGTCCCAAAATCCCGAGCCAGCGTGTACCGGTCAGCGAGCGAGGCGAGTGGGGGCGTTTCCATCACCCTCGGCGTGCTGGTCAGGATGTAGGCGCGTCCTGCCGGGTCGAAGAGCGGCGCCAGCAGTGCGCGGGCGCGCGCTGAGTCTGCCGCGTCGTGGCCCGGGCCGCGCAGCATGTCCTCGAGGGCGACCCAGTGCGCGCCGGGCGAGAAGAGCGGCGTGCCGGCGGACTGCCCGATTCCGGGAGCGTACACGGGCCCGTCGAGGGTTCGCACGACGCCCACCAGATCGGTATACGCGACGCCGGCATGGCGTGACAGGATCACGGTCTGCGGCGCGTACATCAGGGGAACGAATGCGATCGCTGCCGCGGCGGACCGCAGAGCGCCGCCAAACGCGTCGGGAAGCTCGGCCAGGCCGATCGTGCCGAGCACGATCGTGAAGGCGCCAAACGGAATAAAGACGTTGTCCGAGGATCCCCAGTCCAGCGATCCCATGATTGCGCTGGCGATGCCGACGACGAATTGGACATGCCAGATGGACACCGGTTCGCGCCGACGCGCAACACGGACCAAGGGAAGGCACGCCGCCGCGACCAGGGGGAGGTAGTTGCCCGCCGTAAACCGGATCACGCGGGCGAACGTCTCACCGTCGACGCGCGACCAGGCGCGCGGCACGTCCCAGGTGAAGTAGTGGAAGGCCGGGCCGAATGGCCACGAGACGGCGGCCGCATAGGCGAGCGGCCCCAACACCGCGGCGAGCGCCCAGTACGGGACCGCGGCGCGCCATCCGCCGCGCACGGTGAGAAAGACAAGCCCACCGAGCGCGAACAGCGCGCCATGTTGCTTGAACCAGAATGACAGGACGAGGAGCACCACGCCGGCCAGACGGCCGGCTCGCGTGGTGGCCCGGTCGATCACATAGCTCCCGGCGAGCGCGGTGCAGAGAAGCCAGGAATCCGAGTGCGCCGTGTCGAGATACGCATCCATCACGCGGTACGCCGTGGCAAACAGGCCGACGCCGATCACGGCCCACCAAATCGACGCGGTGCGGTCCCGGATGGCGACAAAGATCACGGCGCCGCTGCCGATCATGCCGAGGATCGCCACCACCCTGAGCGTGGGGAGGCCGAGTCCGAGCAGCCAGGTAAAGGGGACACACAGATAGTAGTACAAAGGATTGTACGCCAGCGGCACGTAGGTCGGCGTCGGCTCCGGATACACCGGCAGCCCGTGCGCAGCCTGCGCCACGTGCTGCAGGATGGTGCCTTCCATGAGATCGAGGTGGCCGGGGAAGCCGACGTGATCGACCCACAGGAAGGCGACGAACGCGACCATGAAGGCCGCCCATGCCGCGAGCGCCACCCGGGTCCGGGACAGGCCGGCGCGCCCGCGGCGCACGTCGAGCGCGACGCAGATCGCGATCACCGTCAGGAAGGCGATCCGGAGGAGGGTGAGGCGTCCCGACGTCATGGTGTGCACCCGGCTGGGATCAGGCCGCGCTCCCGCATGGTCGCCACGATCGCGTCCGCCGCGGCCCTGTGTCCCTCGGGGGTCCAGTGCCAGGCATTCCGGTAATAGACCGGCTGCGGCGTATGGGTCTTGAGCGGCCCGGTCAGGTCCACCAGCGTCACGCCAAGCGAATCGGCAATGTGCGCCAATGGCGTGTAGGGGCGACGGAGGTCGAAATCGACGGTATCGCTGATCGGAATCCCCGACCGCGGCAGATAGACGATGTCCTGGCGCGGCAACACGGCCACGCCGGCTGGCACGTAGAACGAGAGCAGCGTGGCCCGGTCGGCGCGGGCCTCGTCGCGCATCGCGGCGAGAAACGTGGTCATGCGCGCCACGTTGGCGCTGTCGTACAACGCGTTGTCGCCCCGGCGGAAGTAGTCCAGCATGAGCTTCCACCGCTGATCCGGCGACGGCTGGCCGGTCACCGCGGCGACCGACGACTCATACCAGCGGCGGAGATTGGCGATGAGATGCGATCGATCGTGCAGCAGGCCGTGGATGCCGCCATGGCCCGTGAAACCGATGCCCCGTCGCCGGTCGTCGGTGCCGATGGTGATGTCGGACCAGTCGTTCACGAAAAATTCGTGGACGATGATGTCGGGTGCGAACTGGTGGTCCAGCTCGCGCACCTGCGGCAGCTCCTCGAGCGGGCCGTAGCCCGTGACCCCGGCGTTGATCACCTGGACGGGTCGCGGCGCGAGGCATCGCGCGAGCGCCGCTTGGAGGAGCGCCGGATACGACTGCTCGTAGGGGAGTCCCTCGGGCATCGTGAACGCGTCGCCGACGGTCAGGACCCGGAGGGTCGTGGGCGTTGGGCGCGCCACGGCGATGTCGGGGCTGGCCAACCCGAAGGAGTTGGTGCGGATGACGTAGTCGTAGTCGTTGTAGCGGAGCCGTGTGACGCGATCGGGAATCAGCCCGAAGGCGCGGGTCGGATGGATCTGGAGGGCTGGGCGCTCGCCCCACCCGCCGACTTCCCGGGGAGCGACGCGGCCGGCGACGATCTCGGCCACGGCGAGGAACACCACCGTGGCGATCCCGCCGGCCACCCATGAACCCGTGGCTGTCACCGCGATCGCGGCGACGATGCCAAACACGGCGGCGATGTAGCCCGACCCAGCGGGCATCACAAACAGTCCCAGCGCACCGGCCAAGAGACCGATGCGGCGGGCCAGGGCGCGGCCGCGCGGCGCGTCATGGTCGAGCCACTCCAGCCAGGCGAGCGCCCCGGTGGCGAGCGCGATGACGAATGCCAGCGCGCGGTGCCAGTGGCCGTCGGGGGCGAGCTGTGGCTCGAGACCCGCCAGCGCTCCAACGATCGCGAATCCGCTGACCCAACTGAGTGGAGCGGCCAGCCGGATGAGGTGCTGTGGGAGGGTGGTGCGCAGTCGCTCCACGGTCCGCTCGATCCACGCACCCGCGGGGATGGACGCGGCCAGCACGAGCACGGCGGCAACCGCGTGCGCCGCGGGGTGGCCGGCGAACAGGATCGCCGTCCATTTCAGCGGCGGCTGGTGGAGCAGGAACACGCTGTAGGAGACCGCGCCGAGGGCGGCGATGGGGCGGATGGGCATGGCGCGCCAGGCGGCGTAGAACAGTGCCGTCAGGCCGATCGCGACGAGCCAGTTGGACACGAGCGCGCCAACGAGTGTCAGCGATGCGGCGAGGCCGGCGGCATACACGAGCGCGCCCGCGACGCCGACGCGGCCAGCCGAGGGGATCGGGCGACCTTGGGCGAGCCACTGAGCGATGACCATGCCCGTCGCAAACTCGGCCAACCGGCAGCCGAAGAACATGCCGGTGAGCCAGTCGTATCGAATGCCGGCCGGCGCCACGAGGCCAATAGCCCGCGACAGGATCGTGAACGTCAGGGCCGCCGCGAGGAACCGCCCCGCGTGGAGTTTGTCGAGGGCGCGCAGCAGCCACGGGTAGACCGCGTAGAGCTGCAGGATCAGCCACACGAACCACCACGCGGGCGAGATGTAGAAGAACAGGCCGGGCGTGATGCGGAGTCCCGCGAGACTGAGCAGCGTCGCCGGCGACGCGAACGTGAGGGTGACGGGCACGATCACGGCCAGGCCGAGGATCACCACGTGCATCGCGATGTAGAGCGGGTACAGGCGCAGCAGGCGTCGGCGGTAGAAGGCCGACCGAAACACCGGGCCGTCGCGCTCGGCGGGCGGCAGCCGCAGGGCGGCCAGCGTCAGACCGATGCCGCTGGCGACGATGAACACGCCGGGGCCGTTGTCGCCGAGCCACCCCAGGAAGCGCAGGGCGTTCCACAGGGGCGATGGGCCGGACGGCAGGAACGTGTGGAGCCGCGTCGCCAGACTGGCGGGCCAATCGCCGCCCGGGTTGGTGAACCATGGCCCGTGGCCAAACTCCTCGACCAGATGGTTGAGGAGGATGGCGACGAGCGCGAACGCCTTGATCGGATCGAGCCAATCGAGGCGGCGAATCGCCGGCGTGGGAGGCGGCGCCAGTGGCGCCGCGGCTACCGGAGGCTGGCGAGTTGCCACGGCCCGTGCACGGCTGCGGGCGTGGCCTGCGGCAGCACGACGTCCGGAATGCTGCATCCCGTGACACAGGTTGCCGCCAGTCGCCGCACCTCGCTAAACGACACGCGATTGTGCGCGTCGCTCGCGTAGGCGTCGTTCAAGAAGTCCACCGTCTCCGCGACCTCGCGGGCCAACGCCTGCTCCATCGAGCGGAACCCCGCGACCACCTCGGCGACCAAGTCAGCCGTCGGCGCCGCGCACCCGCGCCCGATCCCGGTGTACGCCACGGCGCTGTCGGCGAAGTCCGACGAGTGGTACAGGTTGCACCCGTCCACGACGGCCACGCGCAACTGGCGCAGCCGGTCGAGGATGCCGAGATAGTCCCGGTGGCCCGTGCACATGATAACGATATCGGCGCCCTGTAACGCCACGTCCACATCGTTGGTGAAATGGGCGGTCAGGCCGAATTTCTCGAGGTTCTGGTCATCGGGCTTCACGTACGGATCGTGGAGCCGCACCGTGCAGCCGCGGTCGAGCAGCAGGCGCGCCAGCGCGAGCGTCGGCGAGTTGCGCGTGTCCTCGGAGTTGAACCGGTATGCGGTACCGAGGAGCGCCACGGTCTTGCCATCGATCACGCCGTCGTAGAGCGGGATCGTGGCGGCTGGCGACGCATCGTTGATCCGCCGCGCGGCCAGGATCAGGCTTCGGCTCGTGTCGGCACCGCTCTCGATGCGCCGCCACCACAGGAGGATCCCGTCCTTGGGGAGGCAGTGGCCCCCGACGCCGATGGTTGGGATGAGCAGCCCGCCGCTCGGCACGGCATTGGGGTCGTCGCTGGCGTCGTCGACCTGTGCCAGCTCCGTGTTGACATCCTCACGGAGGGCATAGAAGTCGATGTCGCGCCGGTCGCAGTCGCGCACGACCTCGGCCGAGAACGCGATGCGGACATCGCGATAGGCATTCTCCAGCGTCTTCACGATCTCGGCCGTCATGCTGTTGGTCGTGTACAGCGTCCCGCCGGTCACGATGCGCGCGTACAGCCGTTTGATCAACTCGGCCGTCACGGGGTGCAGGCCGCCGATCAACTTATCGGACGCCGCGACCCGCTCGACGAGCCGGCCGGGCATCACGCGGTTGGGACTATTGCCCAACAGAATATCCCGGCCCTCGACGAGGCCGTAGCGGGCGAAGTGCTCGCGCACGACGGTGGTCATCGACGACGGCGCCAGCGTCGACTCGAACACGATCACCGGCACGTTGCCGGCTGGCTTGTGCTGGAGCTCTTCGGCGACGCGCGTCAGGGCCTCGAAGAGCGGGCCGTAGTCGGGGGCGAATCCATCCTTGTCGGTCTGCACGCAGACGAGAATCACATCGGCGTCGCGGAGCTGGGCATAGTCGGTCGTCGCCGACAACAGCCCCTCGCGCACCGACTCGGCGACAATGCGATCGAGATCGGGCTCGATCCCGCCGATCGGCGACGTGCCGGCGTTGATCGCGTCGACCTTCCAACCGGAGGTGCGTGAGCCGCGTTGCACGACGAGGACGCGCGCCGGCTCCTCGCCCCCTTCGCGAATGCGGGCGTGGGCGAGGAGCGCTGCCATCGGCATCCCGACGATGCCAGGACCGATGACCGCAATCTGCTTGACGTGCCAGTGGCGCACGCCGGTGGTGTCGAGTGTAAGTGGCATACCGAGGGTTAGGCGTCGATGAACTGCTGGTACCACAGCTCGAGGTTCAGTAAGCCCCAGAGGCGGCGTCCGAACGCCGCCTCCTGCGCCAACAGTGTCTCAACCTCGCGACTGTCGAAGATCCCACGCTGGCGCGCCGTGGGCGAGAGCAACACGTCGGCGAAAAAGTCCCGCGCGCTCCCGCGCGCCCACAGATGCAGCGGGACGGGGAACCCCATCTTGTCCTTGCGCTCGGCTACCGACCGGGGCAGCACGTCGCCGGCCGCCCGCTTCAGCATGTATTTCAGTTCACCGCCGCGGAATTTCATCCGCGGCGGCATGCTGGTGACCAGGTCGGTCAGCCGGTAGTCGAGCAAGGGGACCCGCGACTCGAGCGACGACGCCATACTGACCCGATCCTCGACGTGCAGCAATGCCGGGAGATTGGTGACCAGGTCGAAGTGCGTCATCTTGTTATAGTACGACTGCGTGTCCGGGTGATTGAACACGTCCTGGAACCGCGCGAACATGGCCTCGTGGTCATACCCGGCGCGAAAATCGGCGCTGAACAGACCGAGCGCCCCGCCGCTGCGATCGATGAGCCGGAAATAGCGCCGGTCCATCGGCTCGAACACGTCCTGGCTCCAGAACTGCTGGAGCATCGGCCCGTACTGCCGGAGCGACGGCAGGTTGGGGATGATCGACTTGAGCGAGACGATGTGCTCGGCTTCTTCCGTCGTCTCGAAGATCGCGCCTTTGATGGCCTGCTCGAGATAGGCCACGAGGTATCGGGCATAGCCGCCGAAAATCTCATCGCCACCCTGGCCGCCGAGGACGACCTTGACGTGTTGGGCCGCGCACCGCGCGACGAGGAACTGCGGGAAGAGCCCGGGGCCCGCCACCGGTTCGTCCATCTGATAGACGAGTTGCGGCATGAGGTCGACGAACTGTCGCTCGGTCGGCACGATCTCGTGCATGATGGCGCCGCACGCCTCGGCGACGTCGCGGGCATAGCGGCTCTCGTCGAACTCCGGCCCCTCGCGGAACAACCCGGTGAAGGTGTGCATCGCGCCACCGGTGTGCGGCGCGGCGAGCCGCGAGACGATGCTCGAATCCATGCCGCCGCTCAGATACGCCCCGACCGGGACGTCGCTCCGAAGCTGCAGCCGCACGGCATCCTGGAGCAGGCGTCGCGACTCGACGACGAAGTATTCCTCCGTATGGTACGGGTCGACGCTGAACCGCGGCTCCCAGAAGTGCTCCGTGCGGGTGCGACCCGAGTCGAGGTCGATGAGCTGCCAGTGCCCCGGGGGCAGCTTGCGCACGCCGGCGAACATCGTGCGGTCGCCGGTCACAAACTGGAAGGTCACGTACTCGCGGACCGACTCGACGTCGGCCGCCGCCCGCACATCGGGGTGCCGGAGGAGCGCCTTGATCTCGGAGGCGAACAGGATGTGGCGCGGCGTCGCGTGATAATAGAGGGGCTTGATCCCAAAGTGGTCGCGCGCCGTGAAGAGCTGGCGGCGCTCGGCGTCGTAGAGCAGGAAGGCGAACATGCCGTTCAGCTGCTCGACGCACCGCGGTCCGAATTCGGCGTACATCGCCAGGATGACTTCCGTGTCGCTCGTCGTCCGGAACCGGTGTCCACGGGCGACCAAATCCTCGCGCAGCTCGACGTAGTTATAGATCTCGCCGTTGAAGCACACGGTCAGCGGCCCGGCGGTCATCGGCTGCTGGCCGGTGACGAGATCGATGATCGACAGACGCTTGTGGAAGAACCCGAGGGGTCCGTCGATGAACACGCCCTCGCCATCGGGTCCCCGGTGCCGGATGGCGTCGGCCATCGCCGACAGCACGGCCGGCTCGACGGGCCGTCGGTCGAGGTTCAGGATCCCGATGATGCCGCACATCGCGCGTTACCCGACGGCCGCGACGGACGCGGCCGGGGTGCGGAGCGGCAAGGTCGCGGACCGGGCCATGATTGCCCGCGCGTGCGTGCTCATGTTGACCAGGCGGAAATGCTCCCCGAGAATCCCGAGGACCCGGCCAAAGACCGCCGCTTTGCGCGCCCCCGACAGATCCATCCCGGGGAAGAACTTGAGCGCCGGCGCTTGGTCGCCGCCCAGGAGATCGAGCGGGTGCAGCAAGAAACTCGGCTCCGTTCCCGTCAGCCGGCAGGCGGCGAGCGCCGTGCGCAGGTAGGCGACCATGGCGGCCTCGGAGTACCGGCTGAGATACAGCAGGTAGCTCAGATGGAACGGCGCCTTGACCACCGGCATCGTCGTGACGGGGATCTCGAGCAGCGACCGCCCTGACGGGAGCTGCCAGCGGTAGGGCCGCACCGGCCGGAGCGCATCGGCCGCCGTCCCGAAGAGCGCGCCGCGCTCGGCGCGTTGGGCAGGCGTGAGCTTGGCGGTCCAGAAGTAGTAGGCGCGCGCCAGCGGCCCGATGAAGGTCGGGAGCGTCGAGGCATCGTAGAGATAGCCGCGGTCGACGAGGATCTCGAACAGCGTCGGGCTCCAGCTGTATCCCGGTCCGCGAAAGCCGACCGGCCGCTGGCCGGTCGCCGTGACGATGTTCGTTTCGGCGCGCTCGATCTCGGCGCGTAGCTTGGCCGCGTCGTAGCGGTGGAGCCACGGCTCGTGCTCATGCGAGTGATTGCCGACCTCGTGGCCCCGCGCCACGGCGTCCTTGAGGGCGGCGTGGTTGGCCTCAGACGCCGCGTCGATCCCCACGATGAAGAACGTGATCGTGAGCCCGAGCGCGTCGAGGGCCTCGAGCGCCACGGGGAAGAACACGTCGTAGTACGACGGCCGGCGCTCCCACCCGGGGTCGCCATGCGTCTTCATGTACGACCAGAGGTTGTCCACGTCGAGCGAGACGCTGGCCAACGGGCGCGGGTCATTCATGAGACGGCGACCGTGTCGGCGACGCGCAGATGGGGCGCGAGGGCAGCGGCCTGACGGCTCGCCAGCGCCAGCGTCTCATTGACGTTGAGTGTCCCGTTGGCGATCTGCGCCGAGTTGACGACGTAGACGTTGGGGATCGACGTGGTGAGCGGCGGCAAGAGCGTGCGCGAGTAGTCGAGCGTCGTCACGGCCAGGACTTCGCGGACGCGCGCGACCTGCGTGGCCACGACGTGCTCGCGCCGGAAGTGCGGGTACATGCGTTCCAGCGCGTCCACGGATTCGGCGACGATGTCGGCGTCCGAGCGTGCCCACTGGGGATCGTCTTGCGCCAGGTAGCGGGGGAGATACACCAACGACCGGCCGCCGAACGTCGAGGGGTCGACGAGCGTCGTCATCTCGATGACGCCGGTGAACGGCACCCACCCGTCGGTGATGTTCGTGACGTAATAGTCTGCCAGCGGTTGGGTGAGCAGGAGCGAGGGGCAGACGACGCCCTGGTAGACGACAGCACGCAGGCGGTCGCGCTCGGCCTGCGTGAGCTGGGGGCAGAGCGCCGCCACCCGCGCGCACGGCACGGTGAGCACGACCGCGTCGAAGGTCCGCACGTCGCCGTCGGCGAGTCGCAGACTGCCGCTCTCGACCTCGGCGACGGGGCGCCCGGTCACGAGCTCGACGCCCCGCGCGATGAGGTGGTCGCGGAGGGCCTGGAGAACGACGTCATACCCACCCTGCACATAGCCGAACATCTCGCGTTTCAATCCCGACCGCCGTGCCGCGTACATGCGGGCGATGATCGCCCAGATGAACGACGCGCTGGCGCGCCGGTAGTTCTCGCCGAGCTTGGCCCGCAGGAGGGGCAGCCAGATGCGCTCCACCGTGCGACGGCCGGAGAGTCGCGTCAGCCAGTCGACGACCGGGATGCGCTCCAACGGCTCGCCATCGGTGATCCGCGACGCGCGCAGAATCGTCCAGCCCAGGCGCAGCTTGTCGATCGGCGACAGGGCCGGAAAGCGGGCAAAGTCGATCGCGCTCGAGAACGAGTACAGATGCCCGTCGGTAAAGAACCCGGTCCGCGTGGTGCGCCACTGGATGCTTCGCGCAAGCCCGAGGTCGTCGAGCAGCGCCCGCAGGTATGCGTCCGACAACAGGGTGACGTGATAGAACCGGTCCCACGTCACGCCACCGATGTCGTGCGCCGCCGTGAGGCCGCCGATCTGTGCGGCGCCCTCGAAGACGGTGACGTCGCATCCCTGCTCCCGCAGGCGGAGCGCCAGCCCGAGGCCGAGCATCCCGCCGCCAACGATGCCGACGTGCGCGCTCGTGGTCGGGCTCATGCCTTGGATCGCATCCGCATCGCCGCGAACCGGGCCAGCAAGCCGATGTGCCCGGCGATCGTGCGCAGGATCTTCATCTTGGACCGGCCCAGCATGCGCACCTCGAGCGTCGCCGGGTATTCGGCGATTTTCGAGCCCCGCAGGTCGAGCCGCCCGAGCATCTCGGCGACGCCGAGGAACCCTTCGTGCCGGAGCGTGAGTCCCGTCATGGCGCTCCGCCGGTAGACGCGGAAGCAGCTCGTGTAGGTCGCCAACCGCTGGTGCAGCACCACCCGGTAGCAGCGGGAGAGCGTCTTGGAGAGCGCCAGCCGCCAATCCGGCACGTTGCGCACCGCGCCCTCGGGGTGATAGGGCGACGCCGTGACCATGTCGACGCCGTCGCCGAGCATCGGAATCATCTTGGCCAACTCGTGCGGGTCGTAGGTGCAGTCGCAGTCCATTGAGCACACGATATCGGTGGTGGCATTCTGGATCCCCGTCAGGATGCCGGCGGCCACGCCGCGGTTATGGGCGTGGCGGACGAGCCGGCATCCGGGTTGGTCGCTGAAGATGCGGTTGAGCGCGACCCAGGTGCCGTCGGTGCTCTGGTCGTCGACGAAGATGAACGTGAGATCGTACTGCGAGAACTGCTCCCGAACGCTGGTGAGGGTGTTGGCCAGGTACGGGAGAATCAGCTCTTCATTGTAGCAGGGGATCACGACGGACACTGGCGTGCGCGCCGCCGGGAGGGCGCCGGGCTCGGACTCGGGTGCGGCCAGCCGGAGCGCCGCTCCGCTCGAGCGCGCGGCGCGCGGCAGCGCCGGCTCGACGCGAAGCGGGACAGCGCTCAACCCGAGTACGGTGCTGGCGCTCTTGAACCGATAGCGGCCGAGGTAGTAACGGAGGTACTGCGGCATCCGGTCGAGGTTGCGATATTGCCGCACGCGCGAGACCCACGGCGCCGCGATCTTGGGCTGATCGGGGTCGAGCTCCCACGTGTGGAAGTACATCACGAACGGCGCCGTATAGGTCTTCGTCCAATGGTCCACGGCCCTCCGCACCATCCAGTGCGGGAACTGGCGGAAATAGTTGCCGCCGGCGATCGGGATCAACATCCCGAAGATCTCCGCTGTCGAGATCGGGAGCTCCCACAGCGTCCGGTCGCCGTGGCGGTGCAAATGGGCGAACCGCCGCCACGGCTCCGCCGCGTACGACCGCAGCACCGGCCCGATGCTGGAGTCGTACTCGTACCCCTCCTCGGCGAGCACGTCGAGCGCCCAGAGGTCGGTCGGGCGGAACCACTGATCGGCGACGCGGTACCCCCGCACCCGCTGGCCCGCCGCGCGTTCGATGGCTTCGCGCGACCGGGCGAGGTCGTCGCGGAACTCGCCCGGCGTGAGCTGGCGGACGTTGCGGTGGTAGTACCCTTTGCTCGCGACCTCATGGCCGCGCTCCGCGACTTGCTTGACCAGCTCGGGAAGGGTATCCGCCACCCAGCCCAACACGAAGAACGTCGCCGTCACGCCATATTCGTCGAGGAGGTCGAGCGTGCGCTCGGTCGCCCGCTCAATCCGACGCTCGAAGCGATACCACTGGCCGCGCTGAATGAGGCGATTGAACGCCCCGACGTGGTAGTAGTCCTCCAGGGCCACCGTGAGGATGTGTGGCCCATTCGGCCCGGCGCCCTCGACGCCGGACCCGCGGACCACTAGCATGCTCGCGGGCGTGGCCGAAGCGACCCGTGTCGACCCGTCGTCGCGACTGAGTCGGGCGTGAGACAAGAGTCCCGGAAGCATTGGCATCGGTCTACGAGGGTGCAAAGCCATGGCCAATTTTCCAGGTCACGAGAAGGGGTGGGCAAGCGGCGGATGGCGAAGGCTAACCCGTTGCAACGTCCGCCATTACATGGGCAGTTCCTATGTCACAATTCGGGCCGCGGTTTCGCCCGCCGACCGGATGAGGCAACACTTGTTGCATGCTGGCCACAATCTGTAAATTGCTATGGCCTGGACAGAATCGCTGTCAATAATGCATGTGGTGGCCCCGGGTCCGGTGGGCGGCCTGGAAAGTGTCGTGCGTGCTCTGGCGACAGGACACCATGAGGCCGGGCATCGCGTCGGCGTGACGGCAATACTCGACGGCCCGGCACCGCGCACCGGCGAACACGAGTTTCTGGACGCGCTGTCCGCGTCTGGTATCGAGACGTTCGTCGCGTCGATCCCAGAGCGCGGCTATGGGCGCGAGCGCGCGTTTGTGGCCGAGAGCTGCGTCCGGTTTCGTCCCGATGTCGCCCACACGCACGGGCATCGACCGGACATCGTCGACGGGCCGGCGGCACGGCAGCGCGGCATTCCGACGGTGAGCACGATTCACGGGTTCACCCACGCCGGATGGCGCAAACCGCTCTACGAGTACTTGCAGTTTCGTGCGTTGCGCCGCGCCGACGCCGTGGTCGCCGTCTCGCGTCCGCTCGTGCGCGTGCTGCGGGAGGGTGGTGTCTCGCCCGAGCGCACGCATCTGATTCCCAATGCATACCTGCCGCCGGCCGGCGCGCCGCCGCTCGCCCGCGTCGCGGCCCGGGCCGCGCTCGGGCTCGCCCCTGATGCGTTTGTCGCTGGGTGGGTGGGGCGGTTGTCCCGCGAAAAAGGCGCCGACGTCTTTGTTGACGCGCTGGCGGTGCTCGGGGATCCGCTCGTCGAGGCGACGGTCATCGGAACGGGCCGTGAGCACGACGCGCTTGTGGCGCGGGCGCGGGCGCGGGGTCTTGACCGCCGTCTCCGGTGGGCGGGCCACGTGCCCGCGGCGCACCGTGTCGTCGCGGCCTTCGACGTCCTCGTGCTCAGCTCTCGGAGTGAAGGGACCCCGATCGTCCTGTTCGAGGCCATGGCGGCTGGGGTTCCGATCGTCGCATCGGCCGTCGGTGGCGTACCGGACGTGGTCACGCCGGCCGACGCGTTGCTCGTGCCGCCGGCGAGTCCCGACGCGTTGGCGGCGGCGATTGCCACGGTCCGCCGAGATCCGACTGGCGCGGCGGCCCGGGCGGATGCGGCTCGCGCGCGGCTCGCGACATCGTTTTCGCCAACGCCGTGGCTGGAGGCGTATGCGGCCCTCTACGCCGCGCTCGCTGGCCGGCGGTCAGCGACGACCGCGCACCAGTCGTGATGGACCCCATCGCGCGCGACTGTGCCGTGGCCGTTGCGCTCGCCCCACTGGCGCTGGGCGTGTACGCCTACGGTGTCTACCCGCTCCTGCTCCGCGGGCTTGCCCTGGTCGCCCCGCCACGGGCGGCGCCCCTGGAGCCCGCGGAGTGGCCATTCATCAGTATCACGGTCCCGGCGTTCAACGAGGCGCGGGCCATACGCGCGACGATCGAGAATCTGCTTGCCGTCGACTATCCGGCCGACCGGCGCGAGATTCTGGTCGTCTCCGACGCGTCGACGGACGACACCGATGCCATCGTGGGCGAGTATGCCGACCGCGGCGTCTCGCTCCTCCGGTTGGCGCAGCGGGGCGGAAAAACAGCGGCGGAAAATGCCGCCGGCGCCGCCGTCCGCTCCGACCTCATCGTGAATACCGATGCGTCGGTCCGCGTCCTGCCGCACGCGCTCAAGCCGCTGGTGCAGGCTTTTGGCGATCCGACGGTTGGCGTCGCATCCGGGCGCGACCTGAGCGTTGGCGATGTCGCGGTGGAGGGGAACCGCGGCGAGTCCGGGTACGTCGGCTACGAGATGACTCTGCGCGCCTGGGAGACGCGCGTCGGGTCGATCATCGGCGCCAGCGGGTGCTTCTATGGATTTCGCCGCAGCGTCCACGATCTCCAGTTCCCCGATGCATTGAGTCGGGATTTTGCCAGTGTCCTCATCGCGCGCGAACGTGGGTATCGGTCGGTCTCGGTCGATGCGGCCGTGTGCATCGTGCCGCGGACGACGTCGCTCGACGCGGAATTCCGGCGTAAGATCCGCACGATGGCGCGCGGACTCTCGACCCTCTGGTATAAGCGGGCGTTACTCAACCCCGTCCGGTATGGGACATTCGCGTGGATGCTGGCGAGTCACAAGCTCGCCCGCTGGCTGGTGTATCTGGCGCTCCCGCCGGCGGCGGTGGCGATGGGGATCCTGAGTCTCGACAGCCGATGGGCCGCGTGGACACTGGTCGTGGTCGGCGCCGGCGGGGTGTTGGGGCTTGCTGGCATGCGGTGGCGGAGTGGCGCGCCGCGGCCGGT
>Ga0210400_10001851_pt1 | contig 20552 bp, 20 predicted proteins | sample IncBWH26MmetaG_FD_155456 | JGI IMG/M metagenome (GOLD analysis project Ga0210400, IMG submission 155456) | Forest soil microbial communities from Barre Woods Harvard Forest LTER site, Petersham, Massachusetts, United States - Inc-BW-H-26-M | ecosystem: Environmental > Terrestrial > Soil >...
AGCCCGCGGAGGCGCTCGCCGAGGAAGTCACCGCCGAGCCGACCGAAGCGGAACCGACATCGGCGGCGGAGTGATGCTCGCCGAATACGATTGCATGAGAGGATAACGAGAGATGGCCGAGGTAACGGCGGCGCTGGTCAAGGAATTGCGCGACAGGACCGGCGCCGGGATGATGGATTGCAAGCGGGCACTCGGCGATTCGGGCGGCGACATTGAGGCGGCGGTCGACTGGCTGCGCAAGAAGGGGCTCGCCGCCGCGGCGAAGAAGGCTGGGCGGGTGGCCTCCGATGGGCTGGTCGGCATTGCGACCCGCGGCGCGGCGGGAGCGGTGGTCGAGGTTAATTCCGAGACAGATTTCGTCGCCCGCAACGAGCTGTTTCAAGCCTTCGTGCGCGCCGTCGCGGCGCTCGCCGTCAGCGGCAATGGCGATGTCGAGGCCCTGAAAGAGGAACCGTATCCCGGTACCGGCCGTACCGTCGCCGAGGAGCTGACCGAGCTGGTCGGCCGTATCGGCGAGAATCTGGTGCTGCGCCGGGCGCAACGGCTCGCGGTCGGGAAGGGCCTCGTCGCGTCGTATGTCCATAACTCGCTGGCGCCCGGGCTCGGTAAGATCGGTGTGCTCGTAGCGCTCGAATCGGAGGCGGGCGGCGAAGCGGTCGAGACGCTCGGCCGCCAGCTGGCGATGCATGTCGCGGCGGCCAATCCGCTCTATCTCGACAGCGCGGCGGTGCCGGGCTCGGCGCTCGACCGGGAGCGTGCCGTGTTGCGCGAACAGGCGCAGGGCAGCGGCAAGACCGAGGCGATCGTCGACCGCATGGTCGAGGGCCGGCTGCGCAAGTTCTATGAGGAGGTCGTGCTGCTCGAGCAGATCTTTGTGGTCGATGGCGAAAGCCGGGTCGGCAAGGTCGTCGAAGCCGCCGCGAAGGCGGCCGGCAAGCCGATCCGGGTTGCCGGATTTGTCCGCTTCGCGCTCGGCGAGGGCGTCGATCGGCCGCCATCCGATTTTGCCACCGAGGTCGGGGCGCAGCTCAAGAGCTGATCCACCGGCCGGGTAGCGCGAGGCACGTCAAAATCCGCTGCGGCGGCCCGACTTTGGTGTAATCTTCGGGCCGCCCGCGACGGCGGGCAGTTGAGCCGGATAGGCGCGGGACGCATGTCTGCCGATCTGAAGTATCGTCGCGTCCTTCTCAAGATCTCGGGCGAAGCGCTGATGGGCGAGCGCGATTATGGGCTCGACCCGGCGATGATCGGCCGCATCGCCGACGAGATCGGCTCGGTGCATGCGCTCGGGGTAGAACTGTGTCTGGTGATCGGCGGCGGTAACATCTTCCGCGGCCTGTCAGGCGCGGCCGTCGGCATGGAGCGCGCCTCGGGCGACTACATGGGCATGCTGGCGACGGTGATAAATTCATTGGCTATGCAGAACGAGCTCGAGCGCCGTGGCGTCTCCACTCGGGTGCAGTCGGCGATCTCGATGCAATCGATCTGCGAGCCCTATATTCGGCGCCGGGCATTGCGCCACCTGGAAAAGGGGCGGGTCGTCATCTTCGGAGCGGGCACCGGAAACCCGTTCTTCACGACCGACACGGCGGCGGCGTTGCGGGCCTCGGAAATGGGGTGCGACGCCCTGCTGAAGGCGACGAAGGTGGACGGCGTCTACGACGCCGATCCGCTCCGCGACCCCAAGGCGCGTCGGTTCGAGCGCCTCGACTACCGCGAGGTATTGGCGCGCGATCTTCAGGTGATGGACGCCTCTGCGATTTCGCTGGCTCGGGAAAACCGCATCCCGATCCTGGTCTTCTCGATATTCGAGAATGGCGGGTTCGCACAGGTGGTGCAGGGCGGCGGACGTTTTACGATCATCGAGGAGACACAATAAGACTGTACGGGGAAGCGCGAGGGAACCTACACCATGACCGAAGATGAATTGCTGAAGGATCTCCGCCGCCGGATGGACGGCGCGATCGAGGTGTTGCGCAAGGAGTTTGGCGGGTTGCGCACCGGCCGGGCATCGACCAGCCTGCTGGAGCCGGTCCAGGTCAGCGCCTACGGCAACAACGTGCCGCTGAACCAGGTCGCCAGTATCAACGTGCCGGAGCCGCGGATGATCACGGTCCAGGTGTGGGACCGGGGGCTCGCCAAGGCGGTGGACAAGGCGATCCGTGAGGCGGGGCTCGGCCTCAATCCGCAGACCGAGGGCCAGGTGATCCGGGTGCCGATCCCCGAACTCAATGAGGAACGGCGGCGCGAATTGACCCGGGTCGCGGCGAAATACGCCGAGGACGCGCGCATCGCGGTGCGGAAGGTGCGGCAACACGGCATCGAGGCGTTGCGCAAGCTGGAAAAGGACCACGACATTTCGCAGGATCAGCAGCGCAAGCTGCAGACCGACGTTCAGCACATGACCGACGACCACATCAAGCGCATCGACGAGACGCTCGCGCAAAAGGACAAGGAAATCCTTCAAGTCTGATGAGTGTCGACGCTTCGTCCGGCATCCTGCCGCGGCACATTGCGATCATCATGGACGGAAACGGCCGTTGGGCGCAGAGCCGCGGCCTCCCGCGCATCGCCGGCCATCGGCGTGGCGCCGAGGCGGTGCGGCGCACGCTGACGGCGGCGACCGAGCTCGGCATCCCCTACCTGACCCTGTTCGGCTTTTCCTCGGAAAACTGGAAGCGGCCGCTCTCGGAGATCGACGATCTGATGGGGCTGCTGCGCCATTATCTGCGTGGCGAGATCGCGGAATTGCACCGCAATGGTGTGCGCCTGCGGGTGATCGGCGAGGTCGGGCGTCTCTCGGCGGACATCATCACGCTGATCGACAACGCGGAGGCGCTGACCCGCGACAATCACGCGATCAATTTGACCATCGCGCTGTCTTATGGCGGCCGCGCCGAGATCGCCGCCGCGGCGCGCGCGATCGCCGCGAAGGTCAAATCCGGCAAACTGCCGCTCGACGCGATCGACGAGGAATTGATCGCATCGCACCTGTTCACCGCCGATCTCCCCGATCCTGACCTCCTGATCCGCACCAGCGGCGAGCAGCGCATCAGCAATTTCCTGTTGTGGCAGTGCGCCTACGCCGAACTCGTTTTCACCAAAACGCTATGGCCCGATTTCGGGCGCGCCGATCTCGAGCAGGCGATTGCCGATTACAGTGGTCGCGAGCGCCGCTACGGTGCCTCTGTTGGCTCGCGCTGAACCGGGCCCCCTGACGCTCCGCATCCTGTCTGCCCTGGTGCTGGCGCCGATTGCGGTCGCCGCCGTGTGGTTCGGTTCGCCCTGGCTGCCGATCCTGACCGCCATTGCCGCGGCAGGCATGGCGTGGGAATGGGCCAGGCTGTGCCGCGGTGGCCGGGTCGGCACCACCGGCGCCGTGCTGATCGCCGCCGTTCTCGTGGCCATCATCGCGGCCGTGACGGCGGGCATCGGGCCGGCAATCGCGGTCGCCGCGGCGGCCGCGGCGATCGTCTTCTGGATCGCCGCGCGCGAGCATGAGCCCGAGCCGCGATGGTTCGCGCTGGGCCTGCTGTGGATCGCATTGCCTTGCGTGCTGCTGTTGTGGCTGGCGCACGCCGAGGGCGCCGGGCGCCTGACCCTGCTGTGGATCTTCGCGATCGTCTGGGCCACCGATATCGGCGCCTATATGGTCGGGCGGCGGATCGGCGGTCCGTTGCTGGCGCCGCATTGGAGCCCGCGCAAGACCTGGGCAGGCATTATCGGCGGCGCCGGGTGCGCGGCGCTTGCCGGCTGGGCGACGGCCGGCATGCTCGGCGTTTCCTCCGCGCTACCTCTGGTTTTGGTGAGCGCGGGACTTGCGATTGTCGAGCAGTTCGGCGATCTTGCGGAGTCGGTGGCCAAGCGAAGGTTCGGCGTGAAGGACTCGAGCGGCCTCATTCCCGGGCATGGCGGCCTTCTCGACCGGCTCGATGGCCTTCTGGCCGTGATCCCGGCGGTGGCGCTCCTGACGCTGATCGGCGGTGGTAGCGTGTTGACATGGCGATGACCGCGACCGGCGCTGCGCAGGCGAGCCCGATTGGAATCCCCGCCGATCGTGCCAACGATCCTGGCGGACAGCCTCGGCGAGTCACCGTTCTCGGCTCGACCGGGTCGATCGGCCAAAGCACCGTCGATTTGCTGCTGCGCAATCCCAAATCGTTCACCGTCGAGGCTTTGACCGCCAATCACAATGCCGGCTTGCTCGCCGAACAGGCGCGCGCCCTCGGGGCGCGCTTTGCCGCGGTCGGCGAGCCGGCCGAGTATGCCGCGCTGAAGGACGCGCTCGCCGGCACCGGGATCGAGGTTGCGTGTGGCCGGGCGGCGCTGGTCGAAGCCGCCGAGCGCCCGGCTGATTGGGTGATGGCCGGGATCGTTGGCGCGGCCGGTCTGGAGCCGACCCTTGCCGCTATACGGCGCGGCCGCATCGTGGCTTTCGCCAATAAGGAGGTGCTGGTCTGCGCCGGCAACCTTTTCATGCGAGAAGTCGCGGCGCATGGCGCGACCCTGTTGCCGGTCGACAGCGAGCACAATGCGATCTGGCAATGCTTCGATTTCCAGCGGGTCGAAGGCATCGAGACGATCACATTGACCTGCAGCGGCGGGCCGTTTCGCGAGCGCAGCCTCGCCGAGATGCGCGACATGACCCCGGAGCAGGCGGTGGCGCATCCGACCTGGCGCATGGGAGCAAAGATTTCGGTCGACTCGGCGACCCTGATGAACAAAGGTCTCGAACTGATCGAGGCGCATCACTTGTTCCAGTTGGCCCCTGAGCGCATCGACATCGTCGTCCATCCGCAATCGATCGTGCACGGGCTGGTGACCTATCGCGACGGCTCCGTGCTGGCCCATCTCGGCTCGCCCGACATGCGTACCCCGATCGCCTACGCGCTGGGTTGGCCGGACCGCACGCCGGCGCCGACCAAGCGGCTGGATCTCGCGGAGGTCGGACGCCTCACCTTCGAGGCGCCCGATGAAAGCCGCTTCCCGGCATTGCGGCTGGCGCGCGAGGCATTGACGCTGCCTGGCGGGCCCACCGTGCTCAATGCGGCGAACGAAACCGCCGTCCACGCCTTCCTCGGCGACGAGATCGGCTTTCTCGATATCGCCGCGACGGTCGAGCGGACCTTGGAGCTGATGCCGGGCGGCAACCTTGATTCACTCGACGAGGTGTACGATTTGGATAAGGCTGCGCGTGCCACGGCGGCGCAAGTAATTGCCAAAGGTGCGATCGCGCGCCTGATCAAATCGACGGACCGGAAATGAACTATTTGACACCGTTTTTGCACGGCGGGGTTTATTACGTCGGCGTTTTTTTGGTCGTGCTGACGATCCTCGTCTTTGTTCACGAGTTCGGCCACTATTGGATCGCCCGCCGGAATGGGGTCAGGATCGAGGTGTTTTCGATCGGTTTTGGCCCGGAACTGTTCGGTTGGTGGGACCGCGCCGGCACCCGTTGGAAGTTCAGCGCGATTCCGCTCGGCGGCTACGTCAAGATGTTTGGCGACGCCGATGCCACCTCGGGCTTGCCGATCGCACGGCTGACGCAGCTCAGCCCTGCCGAATGGGCCGTGTCGTTCCATGGCAAGCGTCTGGGGCAGCGGGCGGCGATTGTCGCTGGCGGGCCGCTCGCGAATTTTGTCTTCGCGATCGTCGTGTTGGCCCTGTTGTTCATGACCTACGGCCAGCCGTTCACGCCGGCCGAAGTTGGCCAGGTCCAGACGGGGAGCGCCGCCGAGACCGGCGGCATCCATCCGGGCGATGTGATCGTCAGCATCGATGGCCGCGACATCCAGCGCTTTGAGGACGTACAGCAGCTGGTTCGCCTGCACCCCGGCGTCCCGATGTCGCTGGTGGTCAAGCGCGAGGGCCAGCCAGTCACATTGCAGGTCACCCCGAGCCGCACCGAGATTACCGACCGGCTCGGCGACCGTCATGAGGTCGGGTTGCTCGGCATCGGGCGCAGCGGCGTCGAGTACGTCAGGCGAAATCCGGCGAGCGCCGTGGTGCGGGCAGTCGGCGAAACCTGGAACCTGTCCACCGCGACGCTCGAGGCGATGTGGCAGATCATTATCGGAACCCGTGCCAGCGACGAGCTCGGCGGACCGCTGCGGATCGCGCAGATGTCGGGCGAAGTCGCGCAGGGCGGCATCGTCCCGCTGCTCTGGTTCATGGCGGTGCTGTCGATCAATCTCGGGCTGATCAACTTGTTCCCGGTGCCGGTGCTTGACGGCGGACATCTGCTGTTCTATGCCGCTGAGGCGATTCGCGGGAAACCGTTGGGTCAGCGGGCCCAGGAGTACGGCTTCCGCATCGGCTTGGCCTTGGTGCTGACCCTGATGGTGTTTGCCACCTGGAATGATCTTGTCCATCTCCGGATCGTGGAATTCGTAAAAGGCCTTGTCACCTGACGCATGTGTCGGTGGCGGGGGTAAATCGCAAGCCTCGGGGGTGGGGGGTTGGTTTTCAAACGGTTGACGATCTGTTGGCTTGCCGTGCTCGCCGCCATGTTCGGGTCGGCGGCGGGTTGGGTGTTCCCTGCCGCGGCGCAGACCCGGTCTTCGCCGGTTGTGGCATCGGGTGGAACGATCAGCAGCGTCCGGATAGAGGGGATCCAGCGCATCGAGCCCGAGACGGTGCGCTCCTATCTGTTGGTTCAGACCGGTGACCCCTGGGATCCCGAGCGCATCGACCGCTCGCTGAAAGCGTTGTTCGCCACCGGCCTGTTCGCTGACGTCAAGCTGGCCCGCGAGGGCAATGTGCTGGTCATCCGGGCGGTCGAAAACCCGATCATCAACCGCATCGCCTTCGAGGGTAATTCGAAGCTGTCGGACAAGGACCTCAACGGCGAGATCCAGCTTCGCCCGCGCGTCGTCTATACCCGAACCCGGGTGCAGAACGACGTCAGACGCATCCTCGAGCTCTATCGGCGCCGCGGCCGCTTCGCCGCCACGGTCGAACCCAAGATTATCCAGCTGTCGGAAAATCGGGTCGACCTCGTCTTCGAGATCAATGAGGGTCCCTCGACCGGGGTGCGCAGCATCAATTTCGTCGGCAATCGGGTGTTCGCCGACAGCACTCTGCGCACCAGCATCGAAACCAAGGAAAGCCGCTGGTACCGCTTCCTGTCGACGTCCGATACCTATGACCCGGACCGGCTCACCTACGACCGAGAGTTGCTGCGCAAATTCTATCTGACCGAGGGGTACGCCGATTTTCGCGTGATTTCCGCGGTCGCCGAGCTGACGCCCGATCGTGACGGTTTTGTGATCACCTTCACGATCGAGGAGGGCGACCGCTACCGGTTCGGCAAGGTGGACGTCAACATCGGATTGAAGGATCTGCCGCGCGAGACGGTGCTGCCGCTCCTGACCGTGCAATCGGGCGATTGGTATGACGCGCAGGAACTCGAGCATTCGATCTCGGTGATCACCGACGCGCTAGGCAATCGCGGCTATGCTTTTGTCGAGGTTAAGCCGCAAGTTACCCGCAATCGTGAAGACCACACCGTAGACATCGTCTTCGATGTCCACGAGGGTCCGCAAGTCTATGTCGAGCGCATCGACATCAGCGGCAACGTGCGCACGCTCGATAGGGTGGTCCGCCGCGAATTCCAGCTTGTCGAAGGCGATGCCTTCAACACCAATAAGATGCAGCGCTCGAAGGATCGCATCAAGAATCTGGGCTTCTTCAAGAAGGTCGAGGTCACCAACACCCCTGGATCGGCGCCCGACCGCACCGTGATCTCGACCGAGATCGAAGAGCAGTCGACCGGCGAGTTGTCGCTCGGCCTCGGCTTTTCGACGACCGACGGCCCGCTCGCGGACATCAACGTCCGTGAGCGGAACTTCCTTGGTCGTGGCCAGGACATCCGTATCGGCACCGTCGTCTCGCTCCGCTCGCAGCAGATCGATCTCAGCTTTACCGAACCCTATTTCCTCGACAAGAACATCGCTGCTGGTATTGATGTATTTGAAGTAAAAACCAGCCCAACCGCCAATTTCTTTACCGGCGTGTCGCCTGTCTATCAGCAGTTCTCCTATGGCGGTGCGCTGCGCACCGGCTACCAGATCACGGAGAACCTGCGACAGACCTGGAAATACACCGGCCGCTCGGACGATATCACCAACATCCAAAGTAATGCCTCGCTGTTCATTCAGCTGCAGGCAGGAACGCACTTGACCTCCGCAATCGGCCAGGTGCTGCTCTATGACCGGCGCGACAATCGGCTGGAACCGACGAGCGGCTATTTCGCCTCGCTCGGCAACGACATCGCCGGCTTGGGCTTTGGCGTCGACTACGTGCGCAACAAGGTCAGTTTCGGTTACTACTATTCGGTCGCGCCCGAATGGGTGCTGGGCTTCACCGGCGAAGCGGGCGATGTGCGCGGCTGGGGTGGCCAGAAGGTTCTGTTGCAGGACCGTTTCTTCGTCGGCGGCGACAATCTGCGCGGTTTCGCGCCGGCCGGGATCGGGCCGCGGGATATCGTATCGAGCGATGCGCTTGGCGGTAACAAATACTACGTTGGTTCGGTGGCGCTCAGCATTCCGCTCGGGCTGCCGAAGGAACTCGGAATCACCGGCCGGGTTTTCACCGATTTCGGCACCTTATTCTCGAACGATCAGAAGAACCTCGTCCTGACGCCGGCCCAGTTGGCGGCGAACGGAGGCGTGCAACCGTTTATTGCCGATTCTGCCGCCGTTCGGGCCACCGCCGGGATCGGCATCTCCTGGAAGTCGCCGGTCGGCCCAGTCCGGCTCGATTTGGCCTATCCGATCAAAAAGGAGTCGTTCGACAAAACCCAACTGTTCCACGTCAGTTTTGGCACGAGGTTCTGATGTTTGTTAGACGCACGGGGCTTGCCCCGACGACATTGATTTTATTCATTTTCCTGGCGGGGCTGGGTGGCGGAATCGGCGCCGCTCGCGCGCAGCAGGCCCCCCCGGCGCCCGGAGGACAGCCGGCCTTGACGATTATGGTGGTGGATGTCCAGGCGCTGTTGCAGAACTCGAAATCGGCGAAGATGGTGCGCCAGCAGATCGAGCAGAAACGCGCCGAATACGCCAAGGAGATTTCCCATCAGGAAGAGACGTTGCGGCAGGAGCGCGATGCGCTGCAACGGCAGCAAGCCTCGCTTTCCGCCGACGCGCTCAATCAGAAGGGGCGTGAGTTCCAGCAGAAGGTCAACGATCTCGACCGCAATGTGCAGAGCAAGCGACAGGCCCTCGAACGCTCGAACGCCGAGGCCCTCGAGAAAATTCAAGAGGTGATGCTTAAGATCATCACCGACATCGCCAAGGACCGCAAAGCCAACCTGGTCTTCCAGCGCAGCGAATTGGTGCTGTTCGATCAGAATTTCGATGTGACCGACGAGGTGCTGCAAAAGCTCGATGAGCAGCTGCCGACCCTGACGGTCAACTTCGCGGCTCCGGTCGCGAACAATACCACGCCGCCCGCGGCGCAGCCGGCGGCCGCCGCCGCTCAGCCTGCCCCGAAAAAGAAGAAATAGGGCGAGGGTCTGTCCCACTCGCGGCGCGGCATGACGGATCAGCGCTTCTTCGATCGGGCCGGGCCGTATTCGCTCGACGAGCTTGCGGTGCTGAGCGGGGCGCGGGTGTGGGGCGGGGCGGACGGCAAGCGAGCGTTCAGCGATGTTGCCCCGCTCGAAATCGCCGGCCCCGAGGACGTGACCTTTCTCGATAATCGAAAATACATCGAGGCGTTTGTCCGCTCGCGCGCCGGCGCCGCCTTTATCGACGAACGGTTCGCCGAACGCGCCCCGGCAGGCATGGCGCTGCTGGTCACCGCCGAGCCGTACAAGGCGTTTGCCCGCGCCGCACAGGCCTTCTACCCGGCGCCGCCGGTCATTCCGCGGCGCGCGCCGTCGGCGATCGTCGACCCGACGGCGACGGTGCCCGAGGATTGCGACATCGGCGCCTATGTCGTCATCGAGGCCGGCGCGCGGCTTGGCGCGCGATGCCAGATCGGCGCCAACACGGTGATCGGCCCGGCCGTCGAGCTCGGCGAGGATTGCCGGGTCGCCGCCAACGTGACCCTGAGCCATTGCCTGATCGGCGCGCGCGTCGTGCTCCACCCGGGGGTGCGCATCGGTCAGCCCGGATTCGGTTTTGCGCCGGACGCCCGGGGGCCGGTCAAGATCCCGCAGCTCGGGCGGGTCGTGATCGGCGACGATGTCGATATCGGCGCCAACACGACGGTCGATCGCGGTTCGGGACACGATACGGTGATTGGGCCCGGCACGATGATCGATAATCTGGTGCAGATCGGGCACAATGTCGTTCTCGGCCGGGGCTGCATCCTGGCCGCTCAGGCCGGGATTTCCGGCAGCACCAAGATCGGCGACTTCGTCATGATCGGAGGGCAGGCCGGTTTCGCCGGCCATCTGAATATCGGCAACGGTGCGCGTATCGCCGGCACGGCCGGCGTGATGCGCGATGTCGCGCCGGGCGAAACCGTTTGCGGCAGCCCGGCGGTGCCGATAGCCTCATTCATGAGACAGGTCGCGATCCTGCAACGCCTTGCGAAGAAAAAGGACGGCCGATGATCGATCCGGCCCTCGCCGAGGAGCAAGCCGCCCAGATCGATGTTCAGCGGATCATGGAAATGATCCCGCACCGCTACCCGTTCCTGATGATCGACAAGATCGTCGATGCGGTGCCGAATGTGCGGGCTACCGGCATCAAGAATGTCTCGATCAACGAGCATTTTTTCCAGGGTCATTTTCCGACACGGCCGGTAATGCCGGGGGTGCTGATCATCGAAGCCATGGCACAGACCGCAGCCGTGCTGGTCGTCCATACCCTCGGGCGCGAGTCGGAGGGCAAGCTGGTCTATTTCATGAGCGTTGATAATGCGCGTTTCCGCCGGCCCGTCGTTCCCGGCGATTGCCTCCACGTCCACGTCACAAAACAGCGCAACCGCGGCAACGTTTGGAAGTTCGAGGGTCGCGCCGAAGTCTGCGGCCAACTGATGGCCGAGGCGGTATTCGCCGCGATGATCCTCAACGATTAGGTCGCGTATGCCCCAGATTCACCCCACCGCGATCATCGCGCCGGGGGCGACGTTGGCCGAGGATGTGGCGATCGGCCCCTATTGCGTCGTCGGCGGCGAGGTCGTCCTCGGCGCGGGCGTCGAGCTGATGGCTCATGTCGTGGTTGACGGGCGCACGACGATTGGCGAGCGGACGCGGATTTTTCCGTTCGCCTCGATTGGCTTCGAGCCGCAGGACCTCAAATACGATGGCGAGAAATCCGCCCTCGTGATCGGGCGCGACAACACGATCCGCGAGCACGTCACGATGAACCCCGGCACCGCCGGCGGCGGCATGATGACCCGGATTGGCGACAATGGCCTGTTTATGGTCGGCGTCCACGTCGCCCATGACTGCCAGATCGGCGACCATGTGATCATGGCTAACAACGCGACTTTGGCCGGTCATGTCGTGGTCGAGGATTTTGCCCTGCTGGGCGGCCTGTCGGCGGTGCACCAGTTCGTCCGCATCGGGCGGCATGCGATGATCGGCGGAATGTCGGGGGTCGAGCGCGACGTCATCCCCTATGGCCAGGTCATGGGCGACCGGGCGCGGCTCAGCGGCCTCAACATCATCGGCATGCAGCGCCGCGGCTTCAGCCGCGACGATATCCAGGCCTTGCGCAGCGCCTACCAGTTCCTGTTCTCGGCCGATGGCACGTTCAACGACCGGGTCAACGAAATTGCCGAGCGCTTCGGGGGCGTCGGCCCGGTCGACGACATCATCGCTTTCATCCGCGCCGATTCGACGCGCGCGATTTGCCAGCCCAAAGGCCCGAATGGCGGCTGACGGCCCGCTCGGCATCCTCGCCGGAAACGGCGCATTGCCGCGCCGCATCGTTGAGAGTTGCCGTGCTGCCGGACGCGCTGTTTTTATCGTGGCGTTCGAGGGGGAGGCCGATCAGGCGACGGTCGCGGGCGTGCCGCACGCGTGGTGCCGGCTGGGCGCGGCGGGAACCGCACTTGATCTGCTGCGCGCCAACGCGGTGACCGATCTGGTCCTGGCCGGCGGCGTGCGCCGCCCCTCCTTGTCGGCGCTGCGCCCGGATTGGCGCGCCACCAAGTTCTTCGCCCGCGTTGGTTATCGCGCACTCGGCGATGACGGGCTGCTCTCGGCGGTCGTCAAGGAGCTGGAGCGCGAGGGCTTTCGGGTGATCGGCGCCGAGGAATTGCTGGCCTCCGATAATCTTCTGCCGGAGGGCCCGCTCGGCCGTTGCCGGCCGACTGCGCAAGCTTGCGGCGATATCGAGCAGGGCCTGCGTCTCGCCCGCGCGATCGGCGCCCTCGATATCGGCCAGGCGGTTGTCGTTCAGCAGGGGCTCGTGCTCGGGGTCGAGGCGGTCGAAGGTACTGATGGGTTGTTGCGGCGGTGCGCCGGGTTGCGCCGCGACGGCCCGGGCGGAGTGCTGGTCAAGGCGGCAAAGCCGGGTCAGGAGCAGCGCGTCGATCGCCCGACGATCGGCCCGCAAACCGTCAATCTCGCCGCCGCGGCGGGCTTGCAGGGGATCGCGGCGGAGGCTGGCATGACCCTCGTCCTCGACCGTGCCGAAACCATCCGCGCCGCCGATTTATCCGGTCTGTTCGTGGTCGGCGTCCCCCTCCCATGACCAAAGGGGCCATGACCAAAGGGCGATGAGCGAACGCGACGAGGCCGCGCCGTTCATCTTCATGGTCGCCGGCGAGCCGTCGGGGGACGCGCTCGGCGGAGCCCTGATCGCCGCCCTGCGCGAGCGCACCGGCAACCGAATACGCATCGCCGGGATCGGCGGCGAATATATGGCGCAGCAGGGCCTCTCAAGCCTCGTCCCGCTGTCCGACCTGGCCGTTGCCGGGGTGACCGAAGTGCTGCCGCGGGCACCGCTGATCCTGCGGCGTGTGCGCCAAACCGTGCGGGCGATCCGTGAGTTGCGGCCCGATGCGGTCGTCACGATCGACAGTTCGGGGTTCAGCTGGCGCATCGCCCAGCGGCTGCGCCGTCATGGCGAGCGGCTGCCGCTGATCCATTACGTGGCGCCGATGGTGTGGGCATGGCGGCCCGGCCGCGCCCGGCGCATGGCGCGCTGGTATGATCATCTGCTGGCCTTGCTGCCCTTCGAGCCGCCCTATTTCGAACAGGTCGGCCTCGACTGCACCTATGTCGGGCACCCGGTGATTGAGAGCGGCGCCGAGCGCGGCGACGCGGCGCGCTTTCGCACGACGCACGACATCGCCGCCGAGGAATTGGTGCTTGCGGTGCTGCCGGGCAGTCGCGGCGGCGAGGTGCGCCGGCTGTTGCCGATCTTTGGTATGGCCTTGCGCCAGCTGGAGGCGATCGTCGGCCCCTTCCGGGTCGCGGTGCCCACGGTCGAAAATGTCGCGGACGCCGTCACCGCAGGGGTGGCCGATTGGCCGGGTCGCCCGGTTGTATTGCGCGGTGCGGCAGCCAAATACGATGCGTTCGCCGCAAGCCGCGCGGCGATGGCTGCGTCGGGCACGGTGGCGCTTGAACTGGCTCTCGCGCAGGTACCTATGATCGTCGCCTATCGCCTGAACCCACTGACTCAGGCATTGCTCGATCGGGTTGTGAAGGTGCGTCAGGTCAATCTCGTCAACCTGATCCTCGGCCGGGTGCTGGTTCCCGAATTCCTTGGGCCGGCCTGCACCCCTCAGCACTTGGCCCTAGCTTTGGCCGAGCTGGTGCGGGACGAACCGGTTCGCAGTGCCCACCGCGACGGCTATGATGAGGCAATGCGGCGGCTCGGGGCTGGCAATCTGTCGCCGAGCCGCAATGCTGCCGCCCGGGTCCTTGCCATCATCGCGGCGCGGCAGCATGGCGAGCCCGTAAATTAAACCAGAGGAGTGAGTCTGCCATGCCGATCAGCGAATCCCGCTTTCTGCACACGATGATCCGGGTCAAGGATCTCGATAAATCGCTGCGCTTCTACACCGAGCAGCTCGGCATGAAGCTGCTGCGCAAGCGCGACTACCCGACCGGCAAGTTCACGCTGGCCTTTGTCGGCTATGGCGACGAGAGCGACAGCACGGCGATCGAGCTGACCCACAATTGGGAGCAGGCCGAGCCCTATTCGCTTGGCAGCGGTTTCGGCCATCTCGCGGTCAGCGTGCCGGATGTCTACAAGGCCTGCGAGCAGCTTGCCGCCGCCGGGGTCAAGATCCCGCGCCCGGCCGGCCCGATGGCGCATGGCGGTTCCGTCATTGCCTTTATCGAGGACCCGGACGGCTACCGCATCGAGCTGATCCAGCGGCCCTGACTCTCCGCGGCATCGAAACCCGTCTCCCGCACCGCGGGAGAGGGAGGGGCCCAGCGCGCGGCGCTGGGAGGGTGAGGGTAAACGGCTTCAGCGTTCATTCTCAGTCTCGGAAGAGCGGACCGGCGACGCTTGTCGCGATTTGGCCGTGCTGATAGCTTCCGCGATAACCCCTGGCTGGCCCATTGATCGTCTCAGGCGCCCCTGGCCGGCATGCAACGGCAAACGCGCGGGATGGACCAAGGCTCTTTACTCGGCTTGATTGCCGCCTCGCTGCGCCTCCCGGTCGCCGCTGTCGGCGAAGCTTCGACGATGCAGAACACGCGGCGATGGGACAGCCTGCGCCATGTTCTGCTGGTGACCAGGATCGAGGCCGCCTACGGCATTAGCTTGACCGACAGTGAACTCGCCACTGCTACATCGGTCGTCAGCATCCGGGAAATTCTGCGCGACCACGGCATCGCCCATCCAGGACCGAGCACGCCATGAGCAGTCCGGATGCCGCTCTGGTCAATCGTTTCGAAAGCCTTGGCCGCGGCTGCGAGTTCGGCTTCCTGCAACGCCGGGCTGGTGCGGAGCCGATGGGGCTGCTGCGCTTCGCCAGCATGCCGCTGCAAGGTCTGATCCGCGGCCTGCAGACTCAATTCGCCGGCATCGGCGATGCCAATAGTCTCGTTCTGTCACAGAACGACGGCGAATACTGGATCGAAGTGCCAAAGTTCGCGCTTCGCTATCACACGGAACTCTACGAGGGCGAGATCACCCCCGAGGAATTGGTCCAGCTTGAGCGCCGCAAGGTCAAATTTCTCGCGGCCAGCCTGATCGATAGCCTGAAAAGCAACAGCAAGATCTTCGTCTATCTGCAACGCCAACCGGTCACGGATGATGAATTCGACGCATTCCGCGCCGCTCTCGCAGCGTATGGCCCCGCCACCCTGCTGTGGGTTGCCGCGAGCGATCGGACGCATCCCCCCGATAGCGTCGAGTTGCTCGATGAACACCTGATGGTGGGCTATCTCGGGCGGCTGGCGCCCCGCCAGGCATTGTACGACGTCGACTACGCGTCGTGGATCGCGATCTGCCGGAGGGCCTACGATCTATGGCCAGCCGGAAAATCCGCGCGCTCTCGCGATGACGATTCAGACGGGCTGGTGTCCGAAATCGTGTTCGGGACCCGCGGCAACAGTTCGGGCTATCTCGGTTCCGGTTGGGCCCCGGCCGAAGCTGCCCACACCTGGGCGGTTGGCGACCGGAGCCAGCTCGCATTTCCATTGCAGGACGAAGCGGGCGATCTGCTGCTCAAGCTGATCGTGGGGCCATTCGTCAGTCCGCCGGCCGTGCCGGTGCAGCGCCTCGCCGTTCTGGCGAATGACGCTGAGGTGGCCAACTTCACGGTGACCAGAGAAGCAAAGTTGCAATGCCTGATCCCGGCCACCGATCTGCAGGGGCGTGACAGGGTAGACCTCACCTTCCTTCACCCCGACGCGGCGACGCCGGCCCGAATCGTTCCGGGCCACGCCGACCGCCGCAATCTGTCGATCGCCTTCCATCGGATTGTGTTGCAGCGGGTCGGCGCCGGTGCCGGTGCCTGAGACCCCACCGGAGGCAGGTGTCGTGACGGCGCGCGATAACCGGTGGCAGCGTCCCGCGGAGGTGCCGCTCGACCGCAACGGGCCCACGGACGTGCCGTTTGAATCCTTGCCGGCAGATTTCACCGAACGTTCCCTATTTGAATGGTTCGAGGCCCGGGCGAGGCGCGATCCCGCGGCGACGGCGCTGGTCGATCGAACCGACAGGCTGAGCTATGAGGCGGTTCGACGTCGAAGCCTGGCTTTGGCTCAGCACATTCAAGTGGTCGTCCCTCCCGGCGGCGCCGTCGCGATCTGGTTGCGTGCGAACGCTCAACTGCCATTGGCTATTCTCGCCTGCCTTGCCGCGGGCCGAACCGCGTTGGTGCTGAACCATCGCAATCCGGCCGGTCGGATTGTCTCCATCATCGAGGCGGCGAGGCCAGCCGCCGTCATTCACGCCGACGCCGGGCCGTATCGCGCTTCCATTCCCGATGGAATTCGGAGCATCGCGATCGAATGTTCGACGCGATCGGCGGAGCCGGCGCGATGGGATCCGCGCGCGGCGGTGGGGCCCGACGACCCTGCCGTGGTGCTCTATACGTCGGGCAGCACCGGCCAGCCGAAGGGGATCGTGCTGCCTCAGCGCTCGATCCTCTGCCGCATTCGCCAGGTCGTCACGGCGTGGCACATGCATTCCGCCGACCGGTTTCTGTCTCTTAACACCCCACCGACAATCCCGGGTTTGACCGGCTGTTTCGCCGCCCTGCTGACCGGAGCGGTGCAGATCCTGGGCGACATGCTGGAGGACGGCGCTGGACGCATCCTCGCCCTCGCCGAGCGCGAAGGCGCGACGATCCTGGTCGGTCTGTCTTCTCTTCTGGGCGGCTTCCTTGAGGTCGGGGGCGAGACGCAGCAGCTGCGGCGCCTGCGCGTCGTCCGAGCGACGAGCGACGCGCTGTTTCATGACGACGTGCAGCAAATGCGAACGCTGCTGCCGCCCGGTTGCCATGTCATGACGGCCTTGGGGTCGACAGAGATGATCACGTTCGCTCAGTGGTTCGTCCCGCCTCTTTTCGAGCAGGAGGAGCGAAAGCTGCCGGTCGGCTATCCGTTGCCGGACCACGAGTACAAGATCGTGGACGGGGACGGGCAAGCGGTAGCGCCCGGCGATGTCGGCGAATTGGTCGTCCGCAGCCGGCACATCGCGCTTGGCGAATGGGTCGGCGGCCGCTGGGCGGCGGGCCGCCTGCTCAAGGATCCGGACGATCCGTCAAAGCGGATCCTGTTCACCGGCGACCTGGTCCGCCAGCGCCCCGACGGGCTGCTCGTATTCGTCGGCCGAGGCGACGATCAGGTGAAGGTGCGCGGGCAACGGATCGAGCTCGCCGAAATCGAGAGCGCGTTGCGGGCCATGCCCGAGGTCGAGGATGCGGCAGTTGCCGCTGCGCCCGACGGCGAGGATGTCGTGTTGCACGCGTTCGTCGTCTCGGGCGGCACCCCGCCCGGCGAGCGGCAGACCCTGTTGCGGACATGGCGAACAAGCCTGGCAAAGGTATTGCCCGATTACATGCTGCCGTCGACGCTGACCTTCGTCGAACGCCTGCCGCGCCTGGCGTCGGGCAAGATCGACCGGCGCGCCTTGCTGGAAGGCGAGGGGCGCTCGATCGGGAGCTAGCCTCAGCGGCGCTCGCCGATCGGCACGTAATGGCGCTCCGGCGAGCCGGTGAACAGCTGGCGCGGCCGCCCGATCTTCATGTCGGGGTCTTCGATCATCTCGGTCCACTGCGCGATCCAGCCGACGGTGCGCGCGACCGCGAACAGCACCGTGAACATCGAGGTCGGGAAGCCCATCGCCTTCAGGATGATCCCCGAGTAGAAATCGACATTCGGGTACAGCTTGCGCGTAATGAAATACTCGTCGTTGAGCGCGATCTTTTCGAGCTCCATCGCCAAATCCAACAGCGGCTCGTCCTTGATGCCGAGCTCGTCGAGCACTTCATGACAGCTTTCGCGCAAGACATGGGCGCGGGGATCGTAATTCTTGTAAACGCGGTGGCCAAAGCCGAACAGGATTTCGTGGTCGTTCTTGTCTTTCACCTGCTTGATGAAGTCGGGGATGTTCTTCATGTCGCCGATCTTGCCCAGCATCTTCAGCACCGCCTCGTTAGCGCCGCCATGCGCCGGTCCCCAGAGCGAGGCGATGCCGGCCGCAATGCAGGCAAACGGGTTGGCGCCGCTCGACCCGGCATTACGCACCGTCGCGGTCGAGGCGTTCTGCTCGTGGTCGGCATGCAGGATGAAGATCTGGTCCATCGCCTTTGCGAGCGTCGGGCTCACCTTGTATTCCTCGCACGGCACCGCGAAGCACATGTGCAGGAAGTTCTCCGCATAGCCCAGCGAGTTGTTCGGATAAATGAAGGGCTGACCGAGCGAATATTTGAACGCCATGGCCGCCATCGTCGGCATCTTGGCGATCAGGCGGTAGGACGCGACCATCCGCTGGTACGGGTCATGGATGTCGGTCGAGTCGTGGTAGAAGGCCGACAATGCCCCGGTCACCCCGCACAGCACCGCCATCGGATGGGCATCGCGCCGGAAGCCGCGATAGAAGGTGCTGAGCTGTTCGTGCACCATCGTGTGATGGGTGATGTCGTAGAGGAACTGCTCCTTTTGCTTCGGGGTCGGCAATTCGCCGTAGAGCAAGAGGTACGAGACCTCCATGAAGTCGCTCTTCGCCGCCAGTTCCTGGATCGGATAGCCGCGGTAGAGCAGGATGCCCTCGTCGCCGTCGATATAGGTGATGCTGGACCGGCAGGCCGCCGTCGCCATGAAGCCGGGATCGTAGGTGAAGTATCCGGTCTGGCCGTAGAGCTTGCGGACATCGATGACCTTGGGGCCGATCGAGCCTTCGATGACCGGCAACTCGAACGATTTGCCCGTCGCATTGTCGGTCAACGTCACCGTGCCAGCCGGAGCCATGACATTGGTGTTGTTGCCGTCCATCGATGCACCTCTATGGTTTCGCCCGGGGATAGCTCCGACCGGGGATGTTGCCGGATCCGGCGCGGAGAATAGGCCGCCGGCGTCGGATTATCAAACGCCGTTCGGATTTTGCAATGCAATATCGCAGATGCGAGAAACCGGATAGTTTGCCTTGAGCCGGAATGACCGGCTACGAGACATTCTCAAGCGTGCGGCCGGACGCCGCATCCTCAAGGCGCGCCAGGCTTTCGTCGCGGCCAAGCACCTCCATGACCTCGAAGATCCCGGGTGATGCCAGGGATCCGGTCAGCGCGGCGCGTAACGGCTGCGCCACCGCGCCGAGTTTGATGTTCTTGACCCCTGCGAAATCCCGTAATTTTTGCTCGATCGCGCTAGCCTGCCACTCGCCGCCATCGAGATCGGTGGCCAGCTCGCCGAGCAAGTGCCGCGCCTCGCCGGTCAGCAGCTTGGCGGCGTCGGGGCTCGGCTGGATCGGCCGCGGCGCAACATAAAACCGTGCCTTGTCGACCAGTTCGACGATCGTCTTGGCGCGCGGCTTCAGCCCGGGCAGGGCGCGCGCCAGCCGTTCCCGGTCGTGCGGCGTCAGGGTACGGCCGAACTGCGGCTCGAGCCGCTCGGCGATAAGGCCGAGCAGCCGCGCGTCATTCGCCTCGCGGATGTAATGCGCATTGACGCTGTCGAGTTTGGCCTGGTCAAAGCGCGCCGCGCCCCGCCCGACATCCGCGATGTCGAACCACTCGATCGCCTTCTCAAGCGGGATGATCTCGTCGTCGCCATGGCTCCAGCCGAGCCGCATCAGGTAATTGCGCAACGCTTCCGGCAGGTAGCCCATCGCGCGGTAGGCCTCGATGCCGACCGCCCCGTGCCGCTTCGACAATTTCGCGCCGTCCGGCCCGTGGATCAGCGGCACATGCGCGAATTCGGGCACCGGCCAGTCGAGCGCGCGGTAGATCTGTGTCTGGCGAAACGCGTTGTTCAAATGATCGTCGCCGCGGATCACATGGGTGATGCCCATGTCGTGGTCATCGACCACAACCGACAGATTGTAGGTCGGGGTGCCGTCGGCCCGCAGCAGGATCAGATCGTCGAGCTCGCCATTCTCGACCGTCACCTCGCCCTGCACGAGGTCGCGGATCGTCGTCGCCCCCTCCTGCGGCGCCTTCAGCCGGATCACCGGCGCCACACCGGGCGGCGCGTCGGCGGGGTCGCGGTCGCGCCAGGTGCCGTCATACCGCACCGAGCGCTTCTCGGCGCGGGCCCGCGCCCGCATCGCCTCGAGTTCCTCCGGCGTGCAATAGCAGTGATAGGCGCGGCCCTTGGCGAGCAGTTCGCGCGCGACCTCGGCGTGGCGTGCCGCGCCGGCGAATTGGTGGACGATTTCGCCGTCCCAGTCGAGCCCGAGCCAGGACAGCCCGTCGATGATCGCGGCGACCGCCTCGGGCGTCGAGCGCACCCGGTCGGTATCCTCGATCCGCAGCCTGAAGATACCCCCGTGGTGACGCGCGTACAGCCAGTTGAACAACGCGGTGCGGGTGCCGCCGATATGCAGAAAGCCGGTCGGCGAGGGGGCGAAACGGACGGTGACGCTCATGCCCGCTATGTAGGCGCTACCCGTCGACAACGCCATCGAATCCCTCTCCCGCACTGCGGGAGAGGGAGGGGCCCAGCGCGGAGCGCTGGG
>Ga0210400_10001852_pt1 | contig 20542 bp, 17 predicted proteins | sample IncBWH26MmetaG_FD_155456 | JGI IMG/M metagenome (GOLD analysis project Ga0210400, IMG submission 155456) | Forest soil microbial communities from Barre Woods Harvard Forest LTER site, Petersham, Massachusetts, United States - Inc-BW-H-26-M | ecosystem: Environmental > Terrestrial > Soil >...
GCGAACCCCAGGGCGACGTAGGCGTCCCCGGGGCCTTCGCCGCGCGCCATGGCGGCCAGGACATCGCGGGAGGTGGTGACCTGGATCAGTTCGGAGACCTTGTGGGTGGAATCCCATTCGCCGCCCGGGCGGTGCAGCACGAAGCCCCGGTCGGTGCGCATCGGCCCGCCGCACAGCACGATCTGGGCGCCGATTTCCTCGTCGCGGGGCTCGAGTTTCATCTGCGAGAGCACATCGCGCAGCATCATGGGCGAGGGTTTGTTGAGGACGATCCCCAGGGCGCCCTTGTCGCTGTGCTCACACACGAGCGTCACCGAGTGGGAGAAATCCGTGTCGGTCAGCGCCGGCATGGCGAGCAGCAGGTGATTGGTATAACTGGCTTGGGTCACAGGGCGTCACCGTTCGATGGCCACCAGAGTATGGCGGCACTTGGCGGAGGGCTCAAGGAACCGCGGTGACGGCGCCCCGTGCGACCCGGCCACCGGTGAACTGCCATTCGTAGGCGAATCCCAGGGTGTGGTAGCGCGCCGCGAGATCGGGCGGAAAGGGATCAAAGGGGCTGGCCAGCTTGAGGATGGCGAGCGCGGCCGCATCCAGCTCCGGGTAGCCGCTGCTGGTCATGATTTCAGCCTTCGCCAGGCGGCCGTCCGCCTGGATGGCCACCTCCAGGACCGGGCTGGCCTGGACTCCGGCGCGCTGGGCGGCGGTCGGGTAGTTCAAGGTGCCGATGCGCTCCACGCGCCGTCGCCAGCTGTCCAGGTAGGGGGCGATGATGGATTCGCGGGTGTCCGGGGTGATCCACAGCTCCTGGCGCTTTGCGCCGCGCAACTGCACCTCGCCGGTGTCGCTGTCCAGCGGACGGGCCGCCGCACCCTCGGCGGCGAGCGGCTGTTCGCGGGTCGTCCCGTCCGCCGCCACGGCCGCGGCGAAATAGCGGATATCGGTGCGCGTGGCCGTGGTGGTGACCACTGGGTCGTCCGCCCGGTCCGCCGCGGCCGGGGCGCTGCCCAGACTGGTGCCCCCCGCCGCACCGGCATGGGCCGGTGGGGTGGCCGCGGTGGTCTGGTTGTGGGTCGCCACCGGCGCGGAGGTGTTGCCCGAGCCCAGCTGCGTGCGCTGCGCCAGGTAGGCCGCCGAATCGTTGCGCTCCGCGGTGGGGAGTTCATCGGATGCCAGCAACACATCCAGGCCACGGGCGCTGCTGTCCGGGCCACCGCCGCTGCCGGCGAAAGTCAGCCCGAGGATGATCATGCCGTGAATCAGTGCGGCCAGAAACAAGGTCATCAGCAGTCGATCGCGGACCGGAGCCGAACCTTCCTTTGGGATCAGTGCCCGCATGGCCCCCCCGCTAACGATGCAGCCGCCGCTCGATGGCCTGCATCAGCAGGTCGCCGATGTTGAGCTGGAACTGCTGGTCCAGCTCGCGAATGCCGGTGGGGCTGGTGACATTGATTTCGGTGACAAAGCCGCCGATCACATCCAATCCCACGAACAGCATGCCGCGCCGGGCCAGCGTGGGCCCGATCTGGGCAGTAAGCCAGCGGTCCCGATCATTCAGCGTGCGACCCACACCCTGGGCGCCGGCCGCCAGGTTGCCGCGGTTATCGTCCGGGGACGGGATGCGCGCCAGGGCATAAGGCACCGGCTCCCCGTCCACCAGCAGCAGCCGCGAATCACCGCCGGTGACGATCTCCGGGAGGTAGCGCTGGACCATGGCATAGCGGGAGCCGTTGGCCGTCAGGGTCTCGAAGATGACATGGCGGTTCTTGTCGGTAAGGTTGGTGACAAACACGGATCGTCCGCCCATGCCGTCCAGGGGCTTGGCGACGATCCGGCCGTGTTCGCGCAGGAAGGCGTCCATGTCGCTCAGGCTGCGGGTGATCAGAGTCGGGGCGCAGCACTGCGGAAACCACGCGGTGTACACCTTCTCATTCATGTCGCGCAGACCCTGGGGGTGGTTCACCACCAGCGCGCCCTGTTCCTGCGCCCGCTCCAGGATATAAGTGGTGTAGATGAACTCCATGTCGAAGGGCGGGTCCTTGCGCATCAGGATGCAGCCAAAGCTCCCCAGCGCTTCGGTGGCGCGCTCCCCAAGTGCGAACCAGGAGGCAGCATCGGCCCGCACGCTCAAGGGGCGGGAATGCCCCATGGCCCGTCCGTCGCGCACGAACAGGTCCTGCTGCTCCAGATAGTGCAGCTCAAAGCCACGGGCCTGGGCCGCCAGCAGCATCGCCAGCGTGGAATCCTTCGCGTATTTGATGTCCGCGATGGGGTCCATGACAACGGCAAGTCGGATGTTCTGGGTCATGTCGCCAGTTTCGCACGGCCCAAGGACCGGGAGTTACGTCGCAAGACGTGAATGCCGTACACCGCGCAAGGCCATCTATGTGCAGAATCGTGACGAGTCTGACATAGCAGGGGGTCCGCCGATATGTTAAAACCCGAACGGCCTGCAATTCGGGCAGGCGACCATTTGGAATCCAAGGTGGAAGGAGTCGTCTCCGTGTCCGGCACCAATTCGAAGCTCCAGGGCCTCAAGGTACTGGTCATCGATGACAGCAAGACCATCCGCCGCACGGCCGAAACCCTGCTGGCCAAGGAAGGTTGCGAGGTCTTCACCGCCATCGACGGTTTCGACGCCCTGGCCAAGATCGCCGACCATCAGCCCGATATCGTTTTCGTGGACATCATGATGCCGCGCCTGGACGGCTATCAGACCTGTTCACTGATCAAGCACAACAAGGTCTTCCGTGCCATCCCGGTCATCATGCTGTCCTCCAAGGATGGGCTGTTTGACCGCGCGCGGGGACGCATCGTGGGGTCAGAGCACTACCTGACCAAGCCCTTCACCAAGGACGAACTGCTCAGCGCCATCGAAACGCACATAGGGAGATGATGGCAATGCCATTGGTACTCATAGTCGATGATTCGCCCACCGAGCTGCATGTGATGCAGAAGGCCCTGCAGCGGCACGGCTATCGTACCGCCGCCGCCGCCGACGGCGCCGAGGGCATACGGCTGGCGCGCGAGATGAATCCGGACCTCATCTTCATGGATGTGGTGATGCCGGGCATGAACGGCTATCAGGCGACGCGGACCTTGGTGAATGACCCGAAGACCCGGGCCATTCCCATCGTCATGGTCACCTCCAAGGGACAGGAGACCGACAAGATCTGGGGCCTGCGCCAGGGCGCGGTCGACTACATGGTCAAGCCGGTGTCGCCCGATCAGCTTGTGGCCAAGGCACAGGCGACGCTCGCTCACTAGGCGCCGGCTGCGAGGATGGAAGAGGTATCACTCAAATCGTTGCGGGATCGCCCGTTTGAATTGCTGGCGGAGCTGGAACGCCGGGGGCGCGCCGTATCGGCGAGCCAAGGCAACGACGGTGCCGCGGGGCGTGAATGGGTGGGCGTAGCGCTGCGCATGGCCGGGGAGCTGTTCCTGGCGGCCCGCGAGGAGACCCGCGAGGTCTTGAGCGTGCCGCAGAGCATCACCCGGGTGCCGGGCGCCAAGGCCTGGGTGCGGGGGCTCGCCAATGTGCGCGGCCAGCTGCTGCCCATCATCGACATGAAGCAGTTCATCGGCAGCGGCGTCGCGGTCCTGTCGCGCAACACCCGCATCGTGGTGGTCAACCACCGCGAGATCCCGGCGGGCCTGCTGGTGGATGAAGTCCTGGGGTTCCGGCGCTTCGCCGAATCCGAGTTTTCAGGCGACGTGCCGCCGACCGTGGCGCGTTGCGAACGTTACCTGGCCGGCTGCTTCCGGCGTGGCCAGGAACAGTGGCCGGTGTTGAGCCTGCGTACGATCCTGGAGAGCCAGGCGTTCGCCGAGGCAGCAGCGTAAATGGCGCAATCGAACGAACATTCAGGCAAACCCGAACTGCTGGTGGCACTGGCCGCATTCCTGGTGCTGATCGGCGCGGCCGTCGCCCTGATCCGTACCGATCTGCAGACGGCCATGATCCCGGTGGGTTTTGCGCTGGCGGCGACCATCGTGCTGGTGCTGCTGTGGATGCGACTGCGGCGCGTGCGGGATCTGGCCGAGACCCAGCAGCTGGCGGTGGATACCCAGCGTCGCGAAAGCGAACGCAACCAGCAGGCGATCCTGCGGCTGCTGGATGAGCTGTCGAGCCTCGCCGACGGGGACCTGACGGTGCAGGCGACGGTGACCGAAGACATCACCGGTGCCATCGCCGATTCCATCAACTACGCGGTCGATGCGCTGCGCGGCCTGGTCACGACCATCAACAGTTCGGCCATCTCACTGGATGGCGCGGCCCGTCAGACCCAGGCGCTGGCCCAGCACCTGGCCAAGGCCAGCGGCGCCCAATCCAAGCAGATCGCCGCGGCCACCGAAACGGCCGGTCACGTGGCCTCGGCCACCGAAGAGGTGTCGGGCAACGCCGAGCGTGCGGCCGATGTCGCCCGCCACTCGGTGGATGTCGCGCACAAGGGCGGCGAGGCCGTCCGCCGGACCATCGATGGCATGAACGCCATCCGCGAAACCATCCAGGACACCTCCAAGCGCATCAAGCGCCTGGGGGAGAGCTCCCAGGAGATCGGCAACATCGTCGAGCTGATCAACGATATCGCCGAGCAGACCAACATCCTGGCGCTGAATGCCTCGATCCAGGCCTCGATGGCCGGCGAGGCGGGTCGCGGCTTCGCGGTGGTGGCCGACGAAGTGCAGCGCCTGGCCGAGCGCGCGGCCACCGCCACCAAACAGATTGAAGTGCTGGTGCGCACCATCCAGACCGACACCAACGAGGCCGTGGTGTCCATGGAGCGCAGCACCACCGATGTGGTGGGCGGCGCGTTGCTGGCCGAGAACGCCGGCGCCGCACTGGAAGAGATCGAGCAGGTCTCCCACCAGATCGCCAGCCTGGTGCACAACATCTCGGCCAGCTCCCGCCAGCAGTCCGGCGCGGTCCAGAACATCGCGCGCAACATGCAGGTGCTCAAGGAAATCAGCGCGCAGACGGCCGATTCGACCAGCGCCACGTCGGTGGCCATCGCCAAACTCGCCGAACTGTCCGCCGGGCTGCGCAAGTCCGCCGCCGGCTTCAGATTGCCGGGCGCCCTGGCGCCGGGCGGCACCGGCACCTTCCAGCGCCCGGAGGATCCACGGGCCACCACCGCCGTGCGACCCGTTGCTGCCGTCCGAGGCAGCTGAGCCCCTTCATGGACACGGCGCATGACTGAAGTTGCAATTCAGAGTTTCGAGCATGTCGGGCGTGAGCTGAATGCCACGCTGGGCGAGGCGCGCACGGCGCTCGAGAGCTACGTCGAGCAGCCGGAGAATGTCTCGCTGCTGAACCGCACGGCCGCCGAGCTGCACCAGGTCCAGGGTGTGCTCAAGGTGCTCGAGATCTATGGCGCGGCGCTGCTGGCCGAGGAGATGGAGCAGGTCGCCCGCTACCTGGTGGGCAGCGCCGGGGAACAGAAGAACCAGGCCGAGAGCCTGGACGCGCTGATGCGCGCGATGGTGCAGCTGCCCAGCTACCTCGAGCGGGTGCTGGCCGGCGGTCGCGATCTGGCGTTGATCCTGCTGCCACTGTTGAATGACCTGCGCGCCGTGCGCGGCAGCTCGCTGCTGTCCGAAGGCACCCTGCTGCTGCTGAACCTGAAATCCGACCGCCAGGCGCAGCCGGTGACGACGGGTGTGGGTGAGGCGCCGCTCACCCTGGAGCAGTGGGCGCGGCGGTTGCGCCCGCGATTCCAGCTGGGCCTGGTGGGCTGGATCCGCGGCGAACGCCCCGACCAGAACCTGGCGATGCTGGCCGAAGTGGCTCACAAGCTCGAGCAGGTCGCCACCCGCCAGCCGGTCTTCCAGCTGTGGTGGGTCACCGGAGCCGTCATCGAGGCGTTGCTGGAGCATGGGCTGTCGGGCGGGGTCTCCATCAAGCGCCTGCTGGGACTGGCCGATCGGGAAATCAAACGCCTCTATGAACTGACCGAGGTGCGCTATGCGCAGAACCCGGCGGTGGATCTGCTGAACAACCTGCTGTACTACGTGGGCCGCGCCGAGTCCGCGGGTCCCCGGGTCACCGCGGTGCGCGCCTCCTTCCGCCTCAATGAACTGCTGCCCGTGGATGATGCGGTGGACCAGGAGCGCGAGAGTCTGTCCGCGCCCAGCGTCAAGCTGATGCAGACCGTGGCCGCCGCCATCCGCGAGGACCTGGGCAAGGTCAAGGATGTGCTGGATATCTTCGTGCGCCGCGGCTCCGGGCAGCCGCAGAGTCTGGCCCCGCAGGTGGAGATGCTCCACAAGATCGGGGACACCCTGGGTGTGCTGGGCCTGGGGGAACTGCGCAGCGCGGTGCAGGGCGAAACCGAGCGGCTGGGCAAGATCGTGTCCGGCATTCTGCAGCCGGAGCATTCGCTGCTGGTGGATATCGCCGCGACGCTTATCGGCGTGGAAGACAAGCTCGATGCGCGCCTGGTCGGAATGATTCTGCCGCGCGCCAAGACGCCGGAGTCGGCCGAGGCCGGCGACACGGACTTCCAGCAGGTGCAATCCGCCGTCTTGCGCGAGTGCATTCTGAATCTGGCGCGGCTGAAGGAATCCATTGCGCAAAGCGTCGGCGGCACACTGGACACGGCGGGCCTCGATGCCTGGCCGGAACTCATGCGGGGGCTCAAGGCGGGCCTGCTGATGCTGGGCAAGTCACGCGCCGTCGAAGTGGTCGAGAACATTCATGCGCGCCTGACGCCGCTGATGCAGCCGGGCGGTGCCGCGGCCCTCACCGGCGGGCGCCTGGATCGCCTGGCCGATGCCATCGTCAGCCTTGAGTACTACATGGAGACGCTGCAGGCCGGACGCAGCGATCCGTGGTACATGCTCGACAACGCGCAGTCGAGCCTCGATGCGCTGGAAGCGCAGCCGGCACCCGCGGTGCCGACCGTGGCGCCGCTGGAGCAGAGTTCGTTTGCGCAGACGGTGCAGATCGGCGGCGGGGCCGCGGCGGCCCGGGCGCAGATGGATGCCGCCGCACGCGGGTCGAGCGTTGCACCGCCGGTGCTGGCAACCGAAGCACCGTTGGCGGCCGGGCACGCGGACCCGGAACTGCTGAAACTGTTTGTCGAGGAAGCCGGTGAGGAAGTCGCACGCATCACCGCGGATTTTCCTGTCTGGGAACACAATCCGCTGGAACTTACCGCCCTGCAGAGCGTGCGGCGCTCGATGCATACGCTCAAGGGCAGCGGCCGCATGGTCGGCGCGCGCGAGCTGAGCGAATTCGCCTGGGCCTGCGAGAACCTGTTGAACCGGCTGCTCGACAACACCCTGACCCGTTCGCCGGCCATCGCCGGCACGCTGCATGACGCCGTGGCGGGTCTGCCGCAGCTGGTGGAGGCGCTGGAACACGGCACGCCGGTGCGATTTGACGCGCGCGCGCTGATGGCCCGGGCGCATGCACTGGCCGCGGCGCGTGAGGGATCCGAGAGCAGCCCGAACACCCAGACCGCCGTGATGGCGACTCAGGTGCTGCAGGGTGGCAGGCCCTACCTGGATCCCGCCGCCGCGGAGCGGGCCGCGGTCACCCAGGTGCTGGCACCACCCGAGGATGAAGATGCCACCGGACCGGAGTTCCTGGCCGTGCCGGAGCTCGCCGCACCGCACGGCAGCGGCGACCGCGCCGGCGCTGACGCGGCCGACGATCCCTTCCTGGCGCACCAGGATGGCGCTGCGAGCGAACCTGAGGAAGCGCAGGATGATGTGCTGCGTGACATCTACATGCGCGAGACCAATGCGCATGTGGCGACGGTGCGTGACTATCTGCGACGGGAACGGCAGCGGCCGCAGCCCCATGAGCTGACCGAGGCGGTATACCGTGCCTGCCATACCCTGTCGGGCAGCTCCACCATGGCCGAGGCGCGCCACGGCATCCGCATGGCGCAACCGCTGGACCACTGGTTGCGCAAATCCTTTGACAGCGGCGTGGGCCTGACGACTTCGGACCTGGAAGTCCTCGGCGAATGCATGTCGGCCATGGAGTCGGTGGCGTCGCACCTGGATGAGTCGACCGGTTATTTCGTGGCGCATGGGCGTCTGCTGGAACGGCTGTCAAACGCCGAGAAGGATCTGGACCGGCGCATTGCCGATCGCATCGAAGCCGAGCGCCGCAACGCGCTCTCCCAACCCATCGGTACGGCCGCGGAGGTCGCCGCGGGCAGCGCGGCCGCCAGTGACAGCGCCGCCGAGACCATGATTGCCCCGGCCTTCGTGCCCGAATCGGAGGATGAACCTGAACATCAGGCCGCGGCGCTGGATAACACCTTCGCTGAACAGGCCGGGTCGCATGAGGCGACGCAGCTGGTGACGGCGGCGGATCTGGCAACGCCGAGCGGCGCCGAAGGGCCGGCGACCGATGCGCAGGTCGACATGGAGCCCGAAGAGGAGCCGGTCGCCGATTTTGATCCGGATGTGGCCAGCATCTTCACCGAAGAGGCCACCGAACTGCTCGAGGTGTGCGAGTCGCAGCTGGCCGCCTGGCGCGCGGATCCGGCGGATGCCGAGCGTCCGGCGGCCCTGAAGCGCCCGCTGCACACCCTGAAGGGCGGTGCGCGCATGGCGGGCATTACGGCCATGGGTGACCTGAGCCATGAGCTCGAGTCGCTGCTGAATTTCTTTGATGCCGGTGGGGTGCTGCCGGACAGCGCCGCATTCGATGTGCTGCAGGCCAGCGTGGATGAGCTCGCCCGCATGCGTGACAGCGTCGCCGCCGGTCGCGGCGTGGCGCCGGCCCGCGAGTGCATCGCCCGCATCCGCGCCTTGTTGAATCCGGGCGCGTTCGCCGCGGCCAGACCTGAGGTGCCTGATACACCCAGGGCACCGGAAGTGCCGGATACGCCCCGGACGCCTGAAGTGCCGGACTCGCCGCACCTGCCGGAGCTGCCCGAACCGCCGCAGGCACCCGAGGTTCCGCAAACCCCCGAGCTGCCAGAGTCCCCGGCGCTGCCCACGAGCAGCTTTGAGATGCTGACCGAACTGGCCTTCGAAGCCCCGGATGCGGCGCGCTTCGAGGCGCCGGCCGCCGAGCCTGCCGCGCCGCTGCTGGTGCCGCCGGGGCGTGAGCCGGTGGCTCAGGGGGACCGCCCCGAGATGGCGCGCGTCGATGCCGATCTGCTCGATCAGCTGCTGAATGTTTCCGGCGAAGTGAGCATTTCCCGCGCCCGCCTGGAACAGCAGATGGGTTCGATTGAATTCAATCTCGGTGAGCTCTCACGCACCGTCACGCGCCTCAAGGAACAGCAGCGCAAGCTGGAAATCGAAACCGAAAAGCAGATTCTGCACGGCCACGAGGAGGAAACCGGGCACCGCGCCGAGTTTGATCCGCTGGAGCTGGACCGCTACTCGGCCATCCAGCAGTTCTCGCGGGGCCTTGCGGAAACGGCCAGTGACGTGGCCAGCATCCAGCAGCTGCTGGAAAGCCTGGTGCAGGAGACGCAGAACCTGCTGCAGCAACAGGCCCGCACCGTCACCGAACTGCAGAATGGATTGATGCGTACGCGCATGGTGCCCTTCCAGCGCCATGTGCAGCGGCTGTCGCGCATCGTGCGCCAGGCCGCGGCCGACACCGGTAAACGCGCTGAACTCATCGTCAGCGGCGCCTCCGGGGAACTGGATCGCCAGGTGCTCGAGCGGATGTTGCCGCCCTTCGAGCACATGCTGCGCAATGCCGTGGTGCATGGTATCGAGACCCCCGAGGAGCGGGTCGCACGCGGCAAGAGTGACACCGGCACGATTCACCTGGACCTGCAGCGCGAGGGCGCCGAAGTCATGGTGAAGGTGAGCGATGATGGCGCGGGCATGAAGCTCAACGCCATCCGCGACAAGGGCCTGGCGCTGGGGCTGATCCAGCCCGGCCAGTCACTCTCGGATGAGGACGCCATGCAACTGATCCTGGAGCCGGGGTTCTCCACGGCAGGCTCGGTCACGCAGCAGGCCGGTCGCGGTGTCGGCATGGACGTCGTGGCCACCGAAATCAAACGCCTCGGCGGCTCGCTGAACATGGAGACCACGGCCGGAAAGGGCACCACGTTCACGGTGCGTCTGCCCTTCACGCTGGCAATCAGCCATGCGCTGGTGGTGCGCACGGGCGATGAGTATTACGCATTGCCGCTGCCCACCGTCGAAGGCGTGCTGCGCCTGTCGAAGGCGGAAGTGTCCACCCATCTCGGACGGGAAGCGGCGACCTTTGAGCAAAACGGGCAGAAATACCGCTTCCAGCACCTGGCCGCGTTCGTGGGCCTGGAGCCCTCGCCGCTGCCGGAAGGGGATCTCACCGTCCCCGTGGTGCTGGTCCGTGCCGGTGAACATTCCACCGGACTGGTGGCCGACGAACTCATCGGCAGCCGCGAGATCGTGGTCAAGTCGGTGGGCCCGCAGGTCTCCGGCATCCGCGGCATTTCCGGCGCCACCATTCTCGGCGACGGGCGCATTGTCATCATTCTGGATATCGGCGCGCTGGTGCGTGGTGAATGGCGCTCGCGCTTTGCATCCCAGCCGCTGCGCGAGAAAGGCGACCGGCGCACCTTCGCCATGGTGGTCGATGATTCCATCACGGTGCGCCGTGTCACGCAGCGCCTGCTGGAGCGCAACGGCATGCGCGTGCTGACGGCGCGCGATGGCATGGATGCGGTGACGCTCTTGCAGGACAACATCCCCGACATCATCCTGCTGGACATCGAGATGCCGCGCATGGACGGCTACGAGGTCGCAGCCCACGTGCGCAGCGATCCGCGCCTGCGGGATGTGCCCATCATCATGATCACTTCACGCGTGGGCGAGAAACACCGCGCCCGCGCCATCGAGCTGGGCGTGGACGATTACCTGGGCAAACCCTATCAGGAGGCGCAGCTGCTGGATGCGATCGTACCGCTCGTGGAACGCCACCGCGAAACGCAGCGCAACCGCAGGGTGTCCGCCGATGGCTGAACGCGTCAACGAGATCTACAGCCTGCTGATTCCGCTCATCGACTCGCGGCTGATCGTGCCGCGCGCCTGCATTGCCGAAGTCATCGGCTTCCAGGTGCCCACGGAGATGACCGGTGCGCCGCCCTGGTACATCGGCACCATCACCTGGAATGGCCGGCAGGTGCCCCTGGTGTCCTTTGAAGGCGCCTGCGGCCAGAACATCCCGCCGGCCGCCGGCCGCTCGCGCGTGGTGATCTTCCACTGCATCGGAGACAAGCTCGAAGGCGGCTACTTCGGCATCGTGAGCCAGGGCTTCCCGCAACTGGTGCGCGTCAGCTCCGATGTCGTGCGGCCGGACAATTCCAAGGTATTCGCCGAGCGCACACCGGTGATCTGCCAGGTGCGCATGCTCAATGAGGCGCCATTGGTGCCGGACATCGAGCGCCTGGAAGTGATGATCGCCGAGGAAACGCGCGCGGCTTAGAACCACCACTTCACAGCGTCGCCAGCATCGCGGCAACCGTCACTCCCATGATCACGGTGGCGACCCAGCCCAGGCGGCGCAGGCTCGGCCGTATGACGAACTGGCCCATGATGTCCTCCCGGCGGGCCAACAACATCATGACCGCCATGATCGGGACCGCGATAACCCCATTGATCTCGGCGCTCCAGAGGAGCGCTCGCATCGGGTCCAGATGCGTGAAATTCAGGATCACGCCACCCGCGGTCGCCACCGCGACAATGGAATAAAATTCCCGCGCTTCATGCAGCTTCATGTCTAGCCCTGACTGCCACTCGAAGCTCTCCGATATGGCATAGGCAGCCGAGCCGGCCAGCACCGGCACGGCAAGCATGCCGGTGCCGATGATCCCGAGGCTGAAGAGCAGAAACGTCAGCGCCCCGCCAAGCGGCCGCAGCGCTTCGGCCGCCTGTGCCGAGGTCTGAATATTCACTAGGCCGGCCGCATGCAAGGTCACCGCGGTGCTCAGAATAATGAAGAACGCGATGAGGTTGGAGAATCCCATCCCGATGTAGGTGTCCCAGCGTATCCGGCGCAGATGCTTGTGTGCGACCGCTTCAGCATGCGGCAACAGGCTGCCAAGGCCATTGCGGGCGCTGACGGCACGCAGATTCTCCATTTCCTGGGCGGCCTGCCAGAAGAACAGGTACGGACTGATGGTGGTGCCGAAGACCGCCACGATGACCGTGATCGTGCTGTTGTTCATCGCCAGATGGGGAAAAACGCCCTCGCGAATCACGGCGCTCCACGGCACCTGAATCGTGAAGACCAACGCGACATAGGACAGGAGCACCAGGGTCAGCCACTTCAGGTAGCGGACGTAGGTTTGATAGCGCAGCAGCACCTGCAGTGCCAGGCACAACCCGGCGAAACCGACCGAGTACAGGTGTGCCGAGCCGCCAATCAGCAGGCGCAGCGCTTCACCCATCGCGGCGACATCCGCGGCGATGTTGATGGTATTGGCAATCAGCAACAGACCGACAATGCCGTACAGCACCGGGCGCGGGAATGCCGTCTTCACGTTCGCCGCCAGGCCCCGCCCGGTAATGCAGCCGAGGCGCGCACCGATCATTTGGATTGCGACCATCAGCGGATAGGTGAACAGCACCGTCCACAGCAGCCCATAGCCAAATTGGGCGCCGGCCTGGGAGTAGGTCGCGATGCCGCTCGGATCATCGTCAGCCGCGCCGGTGATGAGGCCCGGGCCCAGCTCCCTTACCCGGGGATGCTTCGCGAGTTTCCTGAGTAGTGTGACCATCGCCGATCTCCGCAAACGGTGGCGACGTCCCTGCCTGGGCATGAATTGCCTGTCGGACACGCAATCAAACGCCGGCGAATCGGCGCGCCCAGCGCGCGGATTCGTGGCGATCAGTTCGATCGAGGAGTTTGGGTCATCGGCGCCTCCGCACTTAAGGCGGATGGCGCTCCGGGCGGCCGCAGAGCGTTATCGAGCTAAAGTGCGGATGCGTCGAGCGCACCGCTGACTACCACTCGTACAACTGCCCACGGGGGACGCCTTCTATTACCGATGACGGGCGCGAAGATAGCGCTGCGCCCCGCAGGTGTAAAGACTGAATCCTCGCTTTGACCTATAGATCTCCCAATTGCTGCTGGACGATGGCCAGTGCTGCCAGGGCCGCGGTTTCCGTGCGCAGAATGCGCGGCCCCAGTGCCAGCCCCTGGAACTGCGCGGCGGACGCGGCGGTGCGCTCGGCAGCGGATAGGCCGCCCTCCGGCCCGATCAGCAAGGTGACGGCAGCACTCGCCGGCAGGTCCTTTGCTTTCAGGCCCCCCTCAGGATTCAGCAGCAGCCGCAGCCCCTCGGGCAGGCCGGACCCGAGGAACTCCTGAAGGCCCATGGGCGCGATGATTTCCGGCACCTGATTGCGGCCGCTTTGTTCACAGGCCGCTACCGCGATGGCGCGCCAGTGCCGCAGCCGATTGGCGGCCTGGGCTGCATCGAGCCGCACGACGGCGCGCTCGGTCAGCACCGGCACGATGCGCCACACGCCCAGTTCGGTGGCCTTCTGCACCACCACGTCCATGCGTTCGCCGCGCGAGATCCCCTGCGCCAGCGTGATCTGCAGCGGGGATTCTCGGTTGATCGGGCGGTGCTCGCCCACCGCGACGCGCACCGTGTTCCGGCCGAACGCCACCACGGTGGCTGCGTATTCGCCGCCGGCATCGTCGAACAGGATCAGCGCATCCCCGGCGCGCAGGCGCAGCACGCGGCCGACATGATTGGCGGCGGCGCCGTCCAGATCCACGTGGACCTGCCCGCCCACCGGCACGTCCAGGTGCACCCGGTTCAGTCGCATGTCGCCAGTTCCAGCCCTTCGCGTGCGACCTGCACCATCAGATCGATGTGCTCGGGCTCGACGATGTAGGGCGGCATGAAGTAGATGACATTGCCAATGGGTCGCAGCAGCACGCCGCGTGAGAGGGCATGCCGGTACACGGTCATGCCGCGCCGCTCCTGCCAGGGATAGGGCTCCCGCCGGCTCTTGTCCCGAACCATTTCGATGGCCGTGATCATGCCGCGCTGGCGCACCTCGCCGACGTGGGGATGATCGCCGAAGGGGGCGACGCTGCGCGCGAACTGCTGCGCCAGCGCACGGTTGCGCGCCAAGACGGGGTCGTTCCTGAAGATGTCCAGGGTGGCCAGGGCCGCGGCGCAGGCCAGGGCATTGCCGGTGTAACTGTGCGAGTGCAGGAAGGCGTTGAGCTTCACGTACTCATCGTAGAAGGCCGCATAGATATCATCGGTGGTCAGGACCACCGACAGGGGCAGGTAGCCGCCGGTCAGGCCCTTCGAGAGGCACAGCAGATCGGGCCGGATGCCGGCCTGTTCGCAGGCGAAGAGCGTGCCGGTACGGCCAAACCCGACGGCGATTTCATCGGCGATGAGGTGCACGCGATGCCGGTCGCAGGCGGCGCGCAGCAGCTGCAGGTACAGCGGGTCGTACATGCGCATACCGGCCGCGCACTGCACCAGCGGTTCGATGATCACGGCGGCGATTTCCGGGCCGTGTTCGGCCAGGACCTGTTCCAGGTGCGCGAACTGCCGCCGCGCCCACTGTGCCTCGCTGACCCCCGGCTCGCGGTTGAAGCCGTCCGGTGACGGCACCGTGATCACGTCCATCAGCAAGGGCTGGTACACGCTCTTGTAGAGCTCGACATTGCCGACGGCCAGGGCGCCCAGGGTTTCGCCGTGATAGCTGCCCGAGAGCGTGACGAAGCGGCGCTTGGCGGTATGGCCCACATTGCGCCAGTAGTGGAAGCTCATTTTCAGGGCCACTTCGACCGCGGCGGAGCCATTGTCCGCGTAGAAGCAGCGGGTGAGGCCCGGCGGGGCAACGGCCGTCAGCGCCTCGCTCAGGCGGATCACCGGCTCATGCGTGAAGCCGGCCAGGATCACGTGCTCCAGGCTGTCCAGCTGCGCGCGCAAGGCCGCATTGATGCGCGGGTTGGCATGCCCGAACAGATTCACCCACCAGGAGCTGATGGCATCCAGGTAGCGCTGCCCCGCAAAATCCGTCAGCCACACCCCGCTCGCGCTGCGGATGGGAATCATCGGCACCAGCGCATCGTGATCCTGCATCTGGGTGCAGGGGTGCCACACATGCGCAAGGTCGCGCGTGCGCCAGGGAAGGTTGGCAGCCGCGCCCGGATCGTTGCGATCAGGCGCCGGCTCAGAAGGGGCTGGGGGGTGCGGCATTTGGAGGCAGAGTTTGGCATGATCCGGTCGCATGAACACGGCGCACGCCAGCCCCCTGCACGTCGAACCGGCCACGGGCCTGCTCACCCGGACGCGGCAGGTGCTGTCGACACATTTTGACGCCCGTCCCGCCGGCTGCGTGCCGGAGCTGATCGTCGTGCACAGCATCAGTCTGCCGCCGGGCGAATATGGCGGCCCATGGATCGAGCACCTCTTCACGGGCACCCTGCCGGTCCAGGTGCATCCGTACTTTGCGACCATTCCGGCCGGCAGGGTGTCGGCGCATGTGCTGGTCCGGCGCGACGGCACGCCCGTGCAGTTCGTCCCGTTCGGGGCGCGGGCCTGGCATGCGGGTATCTCCGAGTACCGGGGTCGGGCGGCCTGCAATGACTTCTCGGTGGGCATCGAGCTTGAGGGCACGGACGACGCCGCTTTCGAAGACCCGCAATACCGCACGCTCACCGCCGTGATTGCGGCGCTCCTCGCCTGCTATCCGACGCTCGCGGCCGCGCGCATCGTCGGGCACAGTGATATCGCACCGGGGCGCAAGCTTGATCCGGGTGTGAAATTCGACTGGCCGCGGCTGCGGACGCTGGTGTCCCAGTCAGCCCCGGCCGCGGTCGTGCCGCCATAGCACTTCGCTGCCGCGTTCGTGGCGCACCAGCACGCGGGCAAGGACAAACAGCAGGTCGGACAGCCGGTTCAGATACTGCGGCAGCGTCTCGGCGACCGGTTCCGTGCGCGCCAGCTGCCACAGCCGTCGTTCGGCCCGCCGGGCAATGGCGCGCGCCAGGTGGCAGACTGCGGTGGCCGGGCCGCCGCTGGGCAGGATGAATTCCCGCAGCGCCGGCAGGTGATCGTTGAAGCCATCCAGCGCCTGTTCCAGGCGCGTGATGTGGTCGGCGCCCAGGATGGTGTGGCCCGGGATGCTCAATTCACCCCCCAGATCGAACAGGTCGTGCTGCACTTCGTGCAGCAGTCCGATGACCGGGACGGGCAGATCCGGCACCGCCAGCACCATGCCGATGGTGCTGTTCAGCTCGTCCACCGCCCCGATGGCTTCGATGCGCGGCGATTCCTTCGGCGTGCGACTGCCATCGCCCAAACCGGTGGTGCCGTCATCGCCGGTGCGGGTGTAGATCTTGCTCAAGCGATTGCCCATGCCGCAGCATAGCGCCCGGAGACTCAACTGCCCATGCCGACCCATTCACCCGAACTTCAGGCCGCCATCGACGCCGCGCAGGCCGCGGCCGAGGTCATCCGGTCCCTGTATCAGCGCAACCTGGTGGTTACCACCAAGGCGGACCAGTCACCGGTTACCGAAGCGGACCTGCGGGCCGAAGCTGCGATTCACGAGGTATTGCAGGCCCGCTTCCCGCACTACGGTTTTTTTGGTGAGGAGACGGGCCAACACAACCTCGAGGCTGAGAGCATCTGGCTGGTGGATCCCATCGATGGCACCAAGTCCTTCGTGCGCGAGTGCCCGTTCTTTTCCACGCAGATTGCGCTGATGCGGGCCGGGGAACTGGTGCTGGGCGTGTCCAGCGCGCCGGCCTATGCGGAAGTGGCCTGGGCCGAGCGCGGCCGGGGCGCATTCCTGAACGGCCAGCCGATTCACGTCAGCAAGACCGCCGCGCTGGCGCAGACGATCGTGTCGACGGGCAATCTGAAGACCCTGACGCGCTCGCCTTCGGGCTGGCGCCATCTGGGCGATCTGATCGGCGCAATCAGCCGCATTCGCGGCTATGGGGATTTCGTGCACTACCACCTGCTCGCGCGCGGCTCGCTGGATGTGGTCATCGAGTCGGATGTGAATATCCTGGACATCGCCGCCCTGACGGTGATCGTGCGCGAGGCCGGCGGCATATTCACCGATCTCGACGGCGGTACCGTGGGCCTTGCCACCACCAGCGTGCTGGCCACCAATGGCGTACTGCATCCACGCATCCACGCGGCGCTGTCGGGCGGCGGCTAAAGGCTGGTGAACACCCGCCGGCTGCCCACCGCCACTTCGGTGAGGGGCGTCTGGTACAGCTGGCTCAGGGCCTGCGCGTTCAGCACCTCGGCGGCGGGTCCTGCCAGCCAGCTGCCATCGCCATACAGCAGCAGCACCGAGTCCGCGAAGCGCGCCGCCAGCGTCGGATCATGCAGGATGGCGACCACCGTGCGACCGCGACTGACCTGCTCCTTGAAGAGCCCCAGCACCGCCAGCTGCTGCTGCGGATCCAGATGATTGGAAGGCTCATCGAGCAGGAAGAACTGGGGATCCTGCGTGAGCAGGGCGGCCATGGCGCAGCGTCGTTGCTCGCCGCCCGACAGCGTGCCGAGGCTGCGATCCGCAAAACCCAACAGGCCCACCCGGGTGAGCGCCGTGAGTGCCAGGCGGCGGTCCTCGGGGCCTTCCCGCTCCAGCAACGACAGGTGCGGATGCCGGCCGATCAGCAACGATTCCATCACGGTGCTGGCGAACCCGTCTTCCAGGTCCTGGGTGAGCAGACCCAGTCGTTGGGCGATACGGCGGCGGGACAGCCGGGCCAGGGGCTCGCCCTCCAATGCGACCTCGCCTGCCAGCGGGGGTCGCAGTCCCGCCAGGGTATGCAGGGTCAGGGATTTCCCGCAGCCATTGCGGCCCAGGATGGCCACGAATTCCCCCGGCAGGAAGTTCATGGTGAGGCCCGCCACCAGGCGGCGGTCGCCGGCGCTGATGCTGAGGTTCCGGGCGTCCAGCGACCCGGATGGCGGGTTCAAGGCTGCAGTCGCGTGACGGACCATGGGCCGGGCCGCAGGTTGCCGTCGGGGGCCTGTTCGAGGGTGCGGGTCCAGCGCGCCCGATCGTGAATGCGGGCCTGGCCCGCCACCCACAGCTCGACGGCCTCGGCCCACAGCCGGTAACCGCCCCAGAAACTGGGTCGGGGCACCGCGCCGGTGGCGAAGCGCTGCGCGGCCTCCTTCACCTGGGCCAGCAAGGCCTCCCGGGAGGCCACCGGCTGGCTTTGGGCGCTGGCCCAGGCGCCGATGCGGCTGTCGCGGGCGCGGGAGGCAAAGTAGGCATCGCTGTCGGCCGCCGGCGCGGTCTGCACCCGGCCCTCGATGCGGACCTGCCGGTGCATGTGATCCCAGTGCATGACGGCCGCGGCGCGCGGATTGCGGGCCAGCTCCAGACCCTTGCGGGACTGGAAATTGGTATAGAACACGACATAACCCGGCACGCCCACGACGTCCTTGCACAGCACAATGCGCGCGGTCGGCCAGCCTTCCAGGGTGGCCGTCGCCAGGGTCATGGCATTGGGATTCGGCTGCAGGCGCCGGCGCCAGGCCTCGGCCAGCCACTCGCTGGCCAGCAGCAGCGGTTCCGCAGGCAGCGGATTGCCCAGCAATTCGACCGTCGGTTCGTTCATGGCGCAATGGTAAGCCGTCCGCGGGGCGCTTGCAGCGCCTGCGCCGCACCCGTAAAAGAGGAAGTCCGGAAACCGAAAGCCAGGCCATGACCCGAACAGACGTGACCCTCGATGAACTGCGCCGCGGCCTGAACGACCTGGACCGCCAGCTACTGACGCTGATTGCGGAGCGCCAGCGCGTCAGCCGCGAAGTGGCCCGCGTCAAGCGCGAAACGGGTTATCCGACGCGGGACTACCAGCGGGAGCGCACCGTCATCCTGGGGGCGCGCCAGGCCGCCGCGGACCTGGGGGTCTCGCCGGATCTGGCCGAGAACCTGATGCGCATGCTGATCCGCTCATCGCTTGCCACCCAGGAGCAGATCAGTGTGGCGACCCAGGGCACCGGCTCCGGTCAGCGCGCGCTGGTGATCGGCGGCAGCGGCAAGATGGGCCGCTGGTTCGTGGATTTCCTCGCCTCCCAGGGCTTCACGGTGGACGTGTCCGATTCCGCCGGCGCGCCGCCCGGATTCGCGGCCATCGGCGACTGGCACGGGGCGGATCTCACGGTCTATGACTACATCGTGGTGGCCACTCCCCTGGGCGCCACCGGCGGCATCCTGCGCGAGCTCGCCCTGCTGCGGCCGCCGGGCATCGTTTTTGACGTGGGTTCACTCAAATCGCCCCTGCGGGCGGGCCTGCAGGCGCTGAAGTCGCATGGTTGCCAGGTCACCTCGATTCATCCGATGTTCGGGCCGGACACGGAACTGCTCTCCGGCCGGCATGTGGTCTTCGTGGACCTGGGGTGTCCGGCGGCGCTGCAAAAGGTGCGCGAGCTGTTCGCCCCCACCATGGTGGAGCAGGTGATCACGACGCTGGATGAGCATGACCGGCTGACGGCCTACATTCTGGGCCTCTCGCACGCCCTCAATATCGCCTTCTTCACGGTGCTGGCCAACAGCGGCGAGGCGGCCCCGCGGCTGGCCGAGATGTCGAGCACCACTTTTGATTCGCAACTTGATGTGGCCACACGCGTGGCACAGGAGAGTCCGGAGCTTTATTATGAAATCCAGAGTCTCAATGATTTTGGGGCCGAGCCGCTGGAGGCGCTGGCAAAAGCCGTGGAGTGTATCCGCACCGCCGTGCTGTCCCAGGATCACGATGCCTTCGTGGCATTGATGAACCGCGGGCGCGAATATCTGGAAGACCGGCGCAGCGTCACCGAGCGGCGGGCTTAGAAGCCCATGGCCAGGGCCCGATCCGGCAGTCCAGCGGGGGGTCCGGAGCGCGATCGGCTGGAGAGTCTGGAGCGCGAAAACCGCGAACTGACCGCGCGCCTGGTGGAAGTCACCGCCGCCGCGGCCCGCAATGACGACGTGCGCCGCAAGACCCAGGAGCGGGAACTGGCACTGCTGCGGGCGAATTCGCTCTCGCAGCTCATCGATCTGCTGCAGTCCGGCCTGCGCAAATCGTTTCACCTGGATGCCGTCTCGCTGGTGCTGCATGACCCGCAGCATGAAATGCGTCATCTGCTCATCGGTGAGCCGGCCTCATCCGGCGCCCGCGGCGTGCTGTTCGTGGATTCGATGGCGTCGCTCGCCCCGCAGCTGGCGAACCTGGAGCGTCCCTGGTTCGGCGCATTTCGCGAAGCCGAACACGCGGTGCTGCTGCTGCAGTCGCGGGTCGTGGCGAGCCTGGCACTGGTGCCGCTGCGCCGGGGGGAGCAGCTGGATGGGGTGCTGGTGTTCGGTTCGCGCGACGCCAATCGTTTCACGCCGGACCTGGCCAGCGACTACATGGCGCATCTGGGCATCATCGCGGCGATTTGCCTGGAGAATGCCGTCAATCGCGCCCGCCTGGTGCGCAGCGGCCTCACCGACTTTCTGACCGGATTTCATAACCGCCGCTACATGCAGGCCAGACTGCGCGAGGAGCTGGCCCGGGCGCAGCGCGACAAGGGCACCGTGGCCTGCCTCATGATCGATGTCGATCATTTCAAGCCGCTGAATGACG
>Ga0210400_10001853_pt1 | contig 20539 bp, 16 predicted proteins | sample IncBWH26MmetaG_FD_155456 | JGI IMG/M metagenome (GOLD analysis project Ga0210400, IMG submission 155456) | Forest soil microbial communities from Barre Woods Harvard Forest LTER site, Petersham, Massachusetts, United States - Inc-BW-H-26-M | ecosystem: Environmental > Terrestrial > Soil >...
CCCTGTTGGGTTGGGCGCCACCGGGGGGCGAGGAGATCTTCGATGTGGACCAGCTGGTGTCGGAGTTCCGGCTGGAGCACGTCAACCACTCGCCCGCCTTCTTCGACGTGGACAAGTTGAAGCACATGAACGGGGAGTACATCCGGGCCCTCTCGGTGGACGCCTTCATCGAGGCGGCTCAGCCCTGGTTGACCGGGGCGGAGGCTCCGTGGCCGGCCGACTCGTTCGACGAGGCGATGTTCGCCCAGATGGCTCCGCTGGTCCAAGAGCGCGTGGCCCTCTTGTCCGAAGTGGCGGATATGGTCGATTTCTTCTTCGTGGACGAGCCGGCCATCGACCCCGATGCGTGGGACAAGGCGTTCGGGGACGAGGTCGGGACCGCCATTCTGGCCGCGGCCATCCCCGCCTATGAGCGATTGGCGGCAGGGGACGGGGAAGGGTGGACGGTCGACGCCCTGCATCAGGCCACCCTGGCTGTCGGCGAGCAGTTCGGGCGGAAGTTGGGCAAGGCCCAAGCCCCGATCCGGGTGGCGGTGACCGGCCGTCGGGTGGGACCGCCGCTGTTCGACGCCATGGTGGTGCTGGGACCGGACCGGGTCCTGGCCCGGCTGCGTTCAGCCCTAGAGCGTTTGCCGGCGCCCTCGTAAGACGTGGGTCTTCTGGCCACGCTGACCGGGATCAGCCTGCTGGGAAAGATCATCCGACTGGTTCTGTTGGTGGTGGTGGGGATCGCTGTCTATCTGGGCGTGACCCTGGTCCAGGTGTGGCTGACCGGGCGTCACTCCGATCCTCGACCGGCTCAGGCCATCGTGGTCATGGGGGCGGCCCAGTACAACGGGGTGCCATCGCCCGATCTCGCCGCTCGACTGAACGAGGCCGAGCTGCTGTGGCGAGATCATCTGGCCCCCCTGGTGGTGGTGACCGGCTACAAGGAATCAGGCGACACCTTTACCGAGGCCGAGGCCTCGGCCCGGTACCTGGAGACGAGGGGTGTTCCGGCCGCCGATATCGTCCAAGTGGGCGGGCGGGACTCCTGGGAGAACCTATCCCTGGCCGCAGGGGTGCTGCTGGAGCGGGGCGACCGCCAGGTCCTGGTGGTCACCGACCGGTTCCATGAGGACCGGAGCCTGGCCATAGCCACGTCGGTGGGGCTGACCGGCTATCCCACGCCCACCACGACATCACCGATCAAGGGGTGGTCGACGGTGCCGTACTACCTGAAAGAGGCCGTGGGCGTGGGTCTCGGTCGGATCATCGGGTTCAACCACCTGAGCTCGGTGCACAGCTCGCTGGGGTGAGACCGGTCCCCTCACCCCTATCCCACCGCCGCGATGCCCGAGGCCGCCGGTGCCGGACACCCGCCGCGTCGGCTAAATTGGCCGTTCGCCCAATCGGGGGTGGCGCAACTGGCAGCGCGCATGATTCTGGTTCATGAGGTTGGAGGTTCGAGCCCTCCCCCCCGAGCGGAGATGGCTCCCCTTACCGGGGCGTCATCACTTGGTCCCATCGTCTAGAGGCCTAGGACATCACCCTCTCAAGGTGGAGACACGGGTTCGAATCCCGTTGGGACTGCTCGAATCCGTGCTACGTCTGGAAATCCGCTAATCGCGAGCACGGTTTGCTGATCGTTCCTATGGTTGGCAATTGCCCGGTCTCAGGGCAGTGCTGACGTTTCGTTTTCCCAGGATGGTTTGCCGACCCTTGTTCGCTCCGGGCCCCAAAGGTTTGTGCCGGAGTCTCACGACCTTCGTCGAGCTTTCGGCCGCTGGCTCGCGAGTTCCTCCAATCCTCTGCTTCGGCGGTGAAGACCTCAGTTACGATTTCATCGGTTGCAGGAGGGATCGATTTAGCGGCGGGCTAGGATCACTGCGTGCGAGGGTTCGGGGACTGCAAGTGGGGAAACAGAGCGAACTTGGGAATGGCTTTCCGATGGTCGACTAGCCAACGACATGCACGCCGGGTCGTCGAGTCAAGGCCAGCTCGCGGAGACTCGGCATCCCGTCCCCGGACGTTTCGCCTTGTCGTCGCGGGCCTCTTCGCAACAATGGCGGTGACGGCGACCGTAATCAGTTCTGGCTCATCGGCTTCGGCCCAGCCCAATCCAACCAATCCGGGTTCGAATTTTGCATTCATTCCGACGCCGTTTCCCTATGTATCCTCCCAGTTGGCTGCAATAGCTTGTGTCGCCAATGGCACTTGTTATGCAGTCGGGACGATGTCGACGAGCCCAAATCTGGACACGCTGGCAGACGACGTAGGGTTCGTACTCACGTTCACCAACCTCGGTGCAATGGACCTACCTCAAGTACTGGCCACCGGGATCAGAATGACCGCCATCAGCTGCTCCCGCGGCTGCATTGCCACGGGAGCAGGGGCAACAACAAGCGATGTGTTCTACGGCGAAGGCTTTGCACAATCACTAGTCGGTACGACTGGCCAGTTCAATGCTGTCGACTGTCCGACCGTGGGCACTGGCAACGCCACTGACTGTCTGATTGCCGGAACCGATGGATCGAACGGGGTTCTTTGGCAACTGACTGGTACATCCATCGTTGTGGGCAACGTATCGGCGAATACGGCCTACTACGGTGCCGCCTGCAATGCAGGAGCCTGCGTTGCTGTGGGAAATGTACGGAGTTCTGGTCAGAGTCAAGGTGTCGTCGGGTCCCCCCAATATGCCGCTCCGACGGATTCCGTCATGAGCAGCGTTGCGGAGATTCCGGTAGCGGGCACTACGAGCCTGTTGGGGGTTACGTGCCCAAATAGCTCCTGCACGGCGGTAGGGCAGGTCGATATCGCGTCGTCTTCGTCAGAAGGCGTGGCCATGCAGATCCCCACCCTTCCATTGACGGCAGGCCAGTTGAGTGCCGGTCGACTCATCCAAGGTAGCGGCTACTCGAACGGTGCCCCGGCCGATGGCCTGGAGTCATACAACGCGGTGGCCGTAGCCTGTCCCGACGGTATTACCTGTGACACCGTCGGGCACCTCAGCAATTCTGGGTCACCGGGAAATGCCTATGTGACGTCGCTCTCCGGCGGTGTCCCAGGCCCAATCGTGGACCAAGGACCCTTCACCGTCTTGAACGGCGCAACCTGTGCAGGAGACCTTTGCTACGCCGTAGGTAGCGGCGACTTCAATGGGAACGGGCCGATTGGTTTGGTAGATATCGTCTCTGAGTCCCCCGTTTCGGGTAGCGGCTACTGGTTGGCCGGGGCGGACGGGAGTCTCTACAATTTCGGTGACGCCTCACCCCTCCAGCTCGCACGGAGTCCGAGTACCGCGGCTATCGGTGCAAACACTTCGAGCATCTCTAATCTCGCGTCCCTCAATGGGTTGATTGTCGGGATGGCCAGTACATCTGACGCCAAGGGTCTTTGGCTGACCGGTGCTGACGGGGGAGTCTTCTCCCTTGGAGATGCCCAGTTCTACGGTTCGATGGGCGGCCAACATCTCAACCAGCCCGTCGTCGGCATGACGCGCACCAAGGATGGCAACGGGTATTGGTTGGTGGCATCAGACGGTGGAATCTTCTCCTTCGGAGACGCCCAGTTCTACGGATCGATGGGCGGAATGCCGCTGAACCAGCCCATAGTCGGCATCGCCGCCACTCCAGACGGTGGCGGGTATTGGGAAGTCGCTTCAGACGGTGGAATCTTCTCCTTCGGAGACGCCCAGTTCTACGGATCGATGGGGGGCACCCCGCTGAACAAGCCCGTTGTGGGGATGGCATCCACGCCCGATGGTGGCGGCTACTGGTTGGTCGCCTCCGATGGCGGAATCTTCTCTTTCGGCGATGCTCAGTTCTGGGGATCAGAAGGAGGAATACCGCTCAACGCCCCCGTCAAGGGAATGCTGGCCTCTCCCGATGGTCATGGCTATCTGCTCGTTGCGACAGATGGTGGAATCTTCAAGTTTGGGGACGCAGGGTTCTTTGGGTCGATGGGGGGTATCCAGCTTTCTGCCCCAATCGTGGCCATTAGCTCATCGTGAAATGGAAGGCCCAGTACCCACCTCTGTTGACGGGTGCGGTTTGAAAGGGCCTCCACAAGGACTGCCAGCCGGACCCCTGGTCAGCGGCACTTTACGGATAGCCTCGTCCGCGCTCCGAAGGAACTTCGACCATTGTGCTGCAGTGTGACGGTATTTGGTCGAACTTTGGCATCCACGCTGAGCATTCGGCTGGGCGTCAGTTCCGCCGGCCCTCTTCCATCGTCGACCCTCCCGGCGTATCGTGAAATCAGGGTAAAGGAGCGCAATGGAAGCTGTCTCCAGCGGGCTACATACCGGGTTCCCCACCTTTGCGCTGAGGGATAACGGCGCAAAGTCGACCGCTTGGATCCCGTGGTCCGGCCGGTCGGGCGAAAGGATCGAACCGATTGGATATGTGGCCTGCGTCTCCCCACGTCCTTTGTCGGCAAGTGAGTGTGCTCGTGGACGGCCCGCACACCGGATCCGTCGGCGTGAAGCGGCTGACGCGAAATCGACATACAAGCCGTGGGGCTGCGTTTGGGATCATTTCGGAGGATTGTTGCCGGGCAGGTGAGGTTGAGAAGCTGAAAGGAGCTGAGGTGGCATCGACGTCGGATGAGACACCGGACGCAGAGCGGCGGATGCTCGGCGCAGTCCCTGGCGAGCAAGCGCTTGGCCGTGGTCCGAGACCGGGCGGCTACTCGCGACACGAGTACCACCATCCTGCCGCCGGGTGGGGTGCGGCGCGGAGCGTGGCCCATGTGCTCGAGCGGGCGGGGGAGCCGATCGAGGGCTTCCGGGCCATCTTCGAGATGAACCAGCAGAACGGCGGCTTTGACTGTCCAGGCTGCGCATGGCCGGACGATCCGGACGGTCTCCATCTCGACATCTGCGAGAACGGGGTCAAGCACGTCACCTGGGAACTCGCCGACGCCGATGCCGACCGGCGGTTCTTCGCCGCCCACACGGTGAGCGAGTTGGGGGGGTGGAGCGACTACGACCTGGAGAGGACAGGGCGAATTGCCGAACCGCTGAGCTACAACCCGGCGACCGATAGGTACGAGCCCATCTCCTGGGCCGACGCGTTCGCGCTCGTTGGCGACACCCTGCGTGGTCTGGACAGTCCAGACCAGGCCGCCTTCTATACGTCCGGACGGCTCAGCAACGAGGCGACCTTCCTCTACCAGCTGTGGGTCCGCGAATTCGGTACCAACAACCTGCCGGACTGTTCGAATATGTGTCACGAGGCCAGTGGCCGGGCGATGACGGCAGCGCTCGGAACGGGCAAGGGCACGGTGGATCTGCATGACTGGGAGGCCGCAGACGGGATCTGGCTGATCGGGGACAACGCCGCCACCAACGCACCACGCATGCTCACCTCGCTGGCCGACGCTGACAGGCGAGGTGCGCAACTCGTCCACATCAACCCGCTGATCGAAGCTGCCTCGAGGCGAACGATCGTGCCCCACGAGTTCGTCGACATGGCCACCTTCCGCACTACGCGGATCGGGACGATGAACGTGCAGGTGAGGATGGGCGGCGACCTGGCCTTGATGCGGGGTGTGGCCAAGGCGGTGCTGGAGGCGGCGAAGCAGGACCCCGAGGCGCTCGACCGAGACTTCCTCGACCGCTACACGCATGGATTCGAGGGCTACGCCGAGATCGTGGCGTCGACGCCATGGTCGAAGCTGGTCACTGACTCCGGTATCTCCGAGCCCGACATTCGGAAGGTCGCTGATTCCTACCTGAAGTCCCAGCGAGTGATCATTGCCTGGTGTCTGGGTGTCACCCAGCACGAACACGGCGTCGACACCGTGCGGGAGATCGTGAACCTGCTGCTCCTGCGAGGCAATATCGGCCGTGAGGGTGCGGGACCCTGCCCCATCCGCGGCCACAGCAACGTGCAGGGTAACCGTACGTGTGGCATTGACCACCGTCCCAGTACTGCATTCCTCGACCGGCTCGGAGAGGTCTGCGGCTTCGAGCCACCCCGTGAGCACGGACTGGGCACGGTCGACACCATCGAGGCGATGCATGGCGGCGACATGAAGGCATTCGTCGCCCTAGGTGGCAATTTCGCCCTCGCCGCCCCGGATATTCCCTATACGGCCGAGGCGCTTCGCAAGTGCGAACTGACCGTGCAGGTCAGCACGAAGCTCAATCGCAGCCACGTCGTGCACGGGAAGCGTGCCCTTATCCTCCCGTGTCTTGGCCGCACCGAGAAGGACCGCCAGGCATCCGGCGAACAGGGGATCACCGTCGAGGATGCGATGTCGATGGTGCACATCTCGTTCGGGATGAAGGAGCCAGCCTCCCCGGAGCTCCGCTCGGAGTGTTCGATCCTCGCCGGGCTGGCCCGCGCCACTCTGCCCGCCAGCACGACACCGTGGGAGTCCTACGCGGACAACTACGATCGCATCCGGGACACGATGGCCCGAGTGCTCGATGGCTTCGAGGACTTCAACACTCGTAGCCGACATCCACACGGCTTCCGCATTCGCCAGGCGGCACGCGAGCGGATCTTTCAGACGCCCTCGGGCCGGGCCGAATTCTCGCTCGCGCCCCTCCCCGACGATGTCGATCCGGGCCTCGGTCGCATCGTGCTCGCCACGGTCCGATCGCATGATCAGTTCAACACCACGATCTACTCGAACGACGACCGCTACCGCGGCCTCCAGGGCCTGCGGACGGTCATCTTCATGAACGCGACCGACATGAGCGACCGAGGGATCGAGGAGTTCGATCTCATCAATGTCAAGAGCTTCTCCAAGGACGGTACAGAGCGGACGGTCTTCGGCTATCGGGCTGTCCGCTACGAAGTCCCACCCGGTTGCGCCGCCGGCTACATGCCGGAACTGAACGTCCTCTGCGGCATCGCCGACGTCAGCTCGCAGAGCGAGCAGCCGGTGACCAAGCACCTCAACGTAGAAATCACCCCGTCGGTCACCAAGGACCTCTCATGAACAGAGGTATGAGCCCAGCGGGCGGGGAATGAGGACGTGAGGGCGCCGGCGACGTGACGCTGATCGCTGCTGCACAGGTCAGCAGCGAGGTGGTGCCTGCACGCGCTCAGATGGCGACCACCCTCGGGTTCCACATCATCTTGGCCTGCCTCGGGATCGCGTTGCCCACCATCGTGCTGCTGGCCGAGTTCATCGGAATACGGCGACACGACGAAACGGCCATGAGGCTCGCTCGGCGCTGGTCCGTGGCCATGGCCGTGCTGGTCGCGGTCGGGGCGGTCACGGGCACGGTCCTCTCGTTCGAGTTGGGCCTGTTGTGGCCTGGGCTGATGCGGCGCTACGGGGCTGTTCTCGGGCTGCCGTTCGGGATTGAAGGCCTCTTCTTCTTCCTGGAGGCGATCTTTACCGCCATCTATCTCTATGGCTGGCGACGCTTGTCCGGTTGGACGCATTTTGCGACCGGGATCCCGATTGCCCTGAGCGGGATCTTCGGCGCCATGTCGGTGGTCGCGGTCAACTCGTGGATGAACCAGCCGGGCGGTTTCACCGAGCGCGGTGGCCGCATCACGTCAGTCGACCCGTGGCAAGTGTTTTTCAACCACGCCGCTCCCTACGAGATGCCGCACATGATTCTTGCCGCCTACATGGTCACCGGATTCCTCGTCGCCGGGGTGTACGCCGCCGGCATCCTGCGTGGCCGGCATGATCGCTACCACTACACCGGCTTCGCCCTCGGATTTGTTCCGGCCGCGGTGCTCACTCCGTTCCAAATCTTCGTCGGCGACACCGCGGCCCGGGCCATAGCCCAGGACCAGCCTGTGAAGTTCGCCTCGATGGAGTATGTCGCTCGCACCTCCACGCATGTCCCGGAGTGGTTCGGCGGGGTCCTCTCCGGCGGCCACATCTATGGGGGCCTGAAGATCCCTGACTTGGACTCGCTCCTGGTCGGCTTCAGTCCTGGGACAAAGGTCATCGGCTGGGACAGCGTCCCAGCTGTAGACCGCCCTCCTGTCCCCTGGCTCATCCACCTGTGCTTCGACGTCATGGTGGGGCTCGGGACTCTGCTCTTGCTGGCCGGGCTGTGGGCGGCCTATGCGTGGTGGCGGCACCGCCGTCTGCCCCGGCAGCGCCTCTTCTGGATGGCCGGCGCAGTCAGCGGTCTCGCCGCCATCGTGGCCATGGAGAGCGGCTGGGTGGTTACCGAGGTTGGCCGCCAGCCCTGGGTGGTCTACCGGCTTCAGACCACCGCTGCCGCGTCAACCACCAACGGCGGCGTCGTTACCAGTCTCAGCATCGTCATCGTGTTGTACGCACTACTGGGGACGGCGACGATCCTCATCCTGCGAATGCTCTCGCGACGGTGGCGACGCAGTGACCTCGAGGAGGTCGCCGTTCCCTATGGACCACAGGATCGTCTCGTCGGTCAGGTAGGGACGTGATGGCGGCGGCGACGGTGGGAGCCATCCTGCTCGCCTCGGTGACCTTGTACGCCGTACTGGGCGGCGCCGACTTCGGTGGCGGCCTGTGGGACCTCCTGGCCGGAGGTGACCAGCGAGGGCGAGCGCCGCGCCAGCTCATCGATGAATCCATCACACCGATATGGGAGGCCAACCACGTCTGGCTGGTCTTCGATCTGGTCATCTTCTGGACCGCGTTCCCGCACGCCTTTGCCTCGGTCATGACCGTGGCCGCGCTACCCCTGTGGCTGGCGCTAGCCGGGATCGTCCTGCGAGGCTCAGGTTTCGCCTTCCGCAAAGAGATTTCACGGCCCGGTCTGGAGCGTGCTGCCGGCGCCACGTTTGCCTTCTCGTCGCTGGTCACCCCATTCTTCATGGGCACCGTGATCGGCGCCATCGCCACCGGCGCCATCCCGGCCCAGGCGAGCCAGGCCAGCGTCAGTGCTTGGACCAGCCCGACGTCGATCCTCATTGGATTCCTGTTCGTCAGCGCCTGCGGCTACCTGGCGGCTGTCTACCTGACCGGAGAGGCGGCGCGTCGCTCCGAACGATCGCTCCAGACCTATTTTGCCCGGCGCGCTCAGGTTGCGGCCCTCGTGGCCGGAGCACTGTCGCTGGCCACCCTGGCCGAGCTCAACCGCTCAAACCTCGTGCTCTACGCACGGCTGACCGGTAGGGCGTTGCCACTCGTGGTCGTGGCGGGCGTCTGCGGGCTGGCTGTTCTCGCTCTGCTGGCGGCACACCGAGTGATGGTCGCCCGGGTGATCGCCGCCCTCGGCGTCGCCTGCGTCATCTGGGGATGGGGAGTGGCCCAGTATCCGGTACTCCTGCCCCGCACGACTGTGACACTCAGCAACGCCGGCGCTCCCCATGCGACGCTCGTGGCGGTCATTGTGCTGGCCGTTCTCGCCGTGGTTTTGGTCGTCCCATCTTTCGGCCTTCTCTATACACTCCAAAGCCGAATGCTGCTCAGGGATGGGGTTGTCGGGCCGGGGATCCCCTCGGACAAACGGGGAACCAACGAAATGGCTCCCAAGAAAGATGGCATCTCACATCGCTAAGCAGCGTCGCCGCGAACTGCCTGCCGACTCGTCATCAGCGCTGCTACTCCGACCTGGTGTTGGGCTGGAGTAGGGATGGTGCCGACATGCGAATCCACGCCGAATACCACCTCGCGGTAGTTCGCGCTGCACTCCGACAAAAAAAAGAGAAGCTAATTAACTCCGGTCACTTCCCAGCCTGTTGAACGCGCAGACAGATCGCCGACTACCGAGGTGCTTCCCCAGACTTGAGGCGAGGCCTGCCGCCCGGAGCTATGTGCCGCTTGGGAGTCCTTCTCAACAGACGACCTGCCCAAGCCATGGCCCGGGACAAGTAGCTACTCGCTAGGAACCGACAGGAGTGTCCTCAATAACCAGCCTGCCTTTGCGAGGCTTTCAAGGACCAGTGTGAGTGAGCTTGAAATCGACGGTTAACCGGCCGTATTCGTTCGTCAAAGAGGTCCGTTGACAGGTAAACGTGCCAACGCCCTGGGCGTAGAGGACGCGACAATCGGCCACGACGTCACCCGAGGCACCAAAGGGGTTGGCGATGCGGACCCCGATAATGGCCTGGTCGGAGCGCTGTCCGCCGGCGACGAATGTGATTGCGTTCGAACAGCCGCGGAAGAAACCTCCTATTGTCCCAAACCACCAGCTGGACCACGCGAATTTGGGGTAGTCGAACCACGTATCCTCCGCCTTCTTCTCTGCGTGCTTGAGTGCGATTTTCGTCACACCCGAGCCCTGCTCGACCGTCGCCTCGCAGACGTTCCCGTATTCGTTTGGCTGTGATGCGGAGCTGGACTGTGATCCCCAGCCCCAGGCCCCGAGGACGAAAATGAAGGCGACGATCCCAGCGCAGACACACGACCTATACCGCCACATAAGAGCCCCCCTCGTCGGTCCCGAGGACAATACAGCGCTTAACGAACAATGACAACCGCAGGAACAGGCGTTAATGGCTAGTGGTTTCTGCCCAGGGATGGCAAACAGAACTGCCCAGTCGTGGCCTCTAGAGGCTCAACCAGCTCACGTGGTGACCGGCGTCGATCGCACTCTGGCCGATCGCTTCTAAGAAGTGCGTCTTGCCGGTCCCACTCGGCCCGCAGACGACCAGGTTCTCGTGCCGGTCGATCCACTCCAGAGTCCGTAAGGAACGTTGTGTCGGCTCTGGGCGAGCGCTCGGCGACCGCCCGCAGGCCGGCGACGGCGCCGACTCAGCTCACCAGGTCGGCCCGATCGGCCGCGACCAACAAGACATGCGCGCCCCGCCGGACATACCCGTCATGCAGATCCGGTTGGCCGGCGGGTGGTGCCTCTCGATCAACCTCTCCGCCAGCTGGACGAGAAATGGCATGTCGGTCGCCGGATCCCACTGGTACCCGGTCCCGCCCGGCAGCACGGCCTCGGGAAAGGCGACGACGACACCGTGCTCGTCCGCCCAGGTCTCCATGCGACTGAGGCGCGCCTGCTGGTTGGCCGTCGATCGGGTCCCGTGGAGGCTGAGCACCACGGCGGTCGCCGGACTGGCCGGTTCGGCCAAGAGCTACATGCGGCTGGCGCCACCGACGATGATGCTCTGGCGAGTGGTGGGCACGCGATACATTCTGCCTGGCGTTCGCAGCGCCGGCCGATGCAGAGCTGAGTATGGTTCCCGCCGCTCACGCGAGGAGCGCATGACCGTTCCACCAGCACATCCCGAATATCAGGACAGAAGTCGAGGAAGGCTGAGGCTCCCGGGTTGGCGATGGGACGCTCTCAGGACCACGTTGTGGGTGGTGCCGGTGCTGTTAATTGCGGTTGCCGGATTGCTGTTCGTGCTCACCTTCGAAATCGATCTGGCCGCGTTTCATCACCGCCTGACGTTGCCCACGTGGGTGAGGACGGGCAGTGCCGACGCTGGGCGTCAAGTACTGATTGCCATCGCCGCCGCCATCATCACCACGGTGGGCGTGGTGTTCTCGATCACGATTTTGGCCCTCACGCTTGCATCGCAACAGTTCGGTCCGCGAATGATGCGAAATTTCATTCGCGACTTGGGCACTCAGGTAACCCTCGGGGTCTTCGTCGCCACCTTCGTCTATTCGGTGTTGGCTCTCGGTTCGATCACCGGGCTTCCGGGCGGTGATTTCGTTCCGCATCTCACGATCACAGTGGCCGAGGGCCTGCTCCTCGTCGACTTGGTTGTTCTCATCTACTTCATCCACCACATCGCCAAGTCGATTCAGTTGCCGGAAGTGATCGCCAGCATCGCCCGCGATCTCGATCGGGCCATCGAGGCCGAGTTCCCGCAGCGACGACACTCAGGGGCCGATATCGAAGACGATTCATCGACGCTCCCGGACGAGGTGGCGGCCAACCTGAGCCGGGGTGCGGAGGTCACGGCCACCCAGAGCGGCTACCTGCAATTCGTGGGGTTCGGTGAGCTCATCGCCATTGCCGAGACCTTGGATGCGGTGATCAGTCTCGAGTACCGCCCTGGCCACTTCGTGGTTGCTGACAGCCCATTGGCGACGGTGTGGCCCGCGGGGGCCGCAGGTCAGGTGGCGGCAGCCCTGAAGAAGGCCCATGTCACCGGGCCTCACCGCACCTTGACCCAGGATCCGGTCTTCGCCATTGACCAATTGGTGGAGATCGCCATTCGGGCTTTGTCTCCCGCGGTCAACGACACGTTCACTGCGCTTACGTGTATCGATTGGATCTCGGCCGGGTTGTCGGAGATCTCCGGCCGAGCACTGGAGAAGGGCGTTTACCGGGGTCCAAGCGGAAGGATTCGCCTGGTCGAATTCGATCCCAGCTATGAGCGGATGGTGAACCGTTCCTTCGACAAGATCCGTCAAGCGGCACGGGGAATGCCAGCCGTCCTCATCAGGTTGATGGACGCCATCCTCGTCATTGATAGGAACGCGAAGAGCGAATCCCAGCATGCCGTCCTCCTCCGGCAAGCGGAAATGGTCATGCGGGTCGCCGAGGAGACGGTACCGGAGGCCAATGACTTGACCGATGTCCGGAGACGGTTCGGGCGCCTCTTGGAGTATTCGGAGGCAAGAGATGGACGTCCGGCGTTCTAAGCACATCTGCGCAGGTGTAAGCCGGCGACATGGCGAGGCGCACCCGCCCTGATCCCAGGCCCGTCGAGTACGCTCCATTGACGTGGCCGGGGGACCCCAGCGCAGTGCATTGTTCGGCGGCCCCACCGGCGACCGGACTGCCGCGACCCCGTCGGCCTGGCCTAGCCATCCAGCAGGTCCACGCGTGGTCCATCAGGTCCATCGGTGATCGTCCATGTGCTGATCCTCTGGGCGGTGATCGGCGCTGGCACGGCGCTGGCGGTGGTGTTCCACCGGAGAGGAAGATCCGAGGAGGCGCCGGAATATCAGTCGGCGTTGACCTTTGTCGGGGCGTCCTATGGATTGTTGTTGGGTCTCTTGGTCGTCTTCGCCGTAGGCCACTACAACGATGTCCAGAGCGTGTCTCAGCAGGAGGCGAGCTCGCTGGTCTCGCTCTATGACACGGTGGGCGTCTACCCGGCCCAGACCAGCGATCCCATTCGCCACGACCTCGTCTGCTACATGCGGTCGATCGTCCAGGACGAGTGGCCGGCGATGGAGCGAGGCAGCCAATTGGAGGCGCCGACCACGCTCGGGTTCGGTGATCAGCTTCGCGCCGCCCTCCGCAACCTTCCCGACACCAATGCGGTGCAGGGATCAGCCTATGGGCGAGCCAACTCGATCGTCAGCGACGCCAGCGCCTCCCGGCAACGTCTGCTGTTCTTCACCCAGCCCCGGATTCCTCCTGCCTTGTGGCTGGTGATCTACGTTGGTGCCTTTCTCGTCTTCTTCCTACTCGCCGGCCACTACGCCACCCGCCGACCCGGGCGGATCTGGTCGCTCGCCACCGTGGCTTTGCTCATGACCGTGGTCGTGGCCGTTCTAGCCAGCCTCGATCAGCCCTATGGCTTCGGTGTGCACGCGCAGCCTGACCAGATGCGCCAAGCCATCAACCTCGTCCTGGTCGGCGAGAAGAGCCCGGTGGTCCTGCAAGCCTGCCGGTGAGGGCACCGGAAACGAGCAGCAGACTGAGGCCGGTCGACAAGGCTCGGCCTACTCGTCGTCGTCGTCGTCCCATTCCTTGTTGCGCTCGGCCACGTGCTCCCGCCAGTGCTCGGCGTCCTCTTTGGTCTGGTACGGACCCATGCGATCCATCTGGTGGCAATCGTCCAGCGTTTCGACCTTCTTGTGCTTGAAGCAGTAGTACCACTTGCCCTCGGCATCACCGAGGTCCGGTTCATCGGTCATGGCCTCCACGCTACGCCACCGGTCCCTTCCGGTCCGCCCCTATCCCTCGGCCGCAGGCGGCCGGGCCGACGGCTCCAAATGAGTAATCGCTACTCATGTTGGGCTTCTGTGTAAGTCGCACAGTGGCGTTATGGGACTACTCAGAAAAATCACCGGAGGCACTGACAAGAAGCTCCTGCAGACAGGGCTGTTGGGTCAGGGCCTGATCACCGACGTCAGAATCACCGGTACCACGGTGCAGACCGGCAATGGCCTGGTCCAGCGCTCCTGTGTGTTCACCGTACAGGTGACCCTGGACGGCAGGGAGCCCTACGAGGCGACGTGCAAGCAACGGGTCCTCGAGGTGCAGATACCCCAGTTCCAGCCGGGCTCGACCACGGTGGCCGTTCGGGTCAACGCGGAGGACCCGACCGACATCGCCCTCGACCTGGCCACGGCACCGCCCCAAGTCACGATGGCCGCCGGCTCGGGCGACCACTCGGCCGCCACGGTCCTGGCCACCGGGGAGCCGGCCCAGGCCGTCATCGTCGAGTCGGCGTCTCTCAACAAGCGCAACCCCTCCGGCGTCGAGATCTACGCGTACACCCTCACGGTCATGCCCACCGACAGGGATCCCTACCAGATCCAGGTGGGCAATCCCACCCCGCCCGCCGCGTTGCCGTTCCTCTTCCCGGGGTCCCACGTCCCGGTCAAGATCGGAAGCGTCCCCAACGCCGTGGTCATCGACTGGGACAAGGCGGCGGCCGACAGCCGGGCATAGTTGACCCGACCCCGGTCATGGTTGCGACAGGCGTGCGGCCAACTCGCTGCGCCGCTTGATGCCCAGCTTCACGTAGACCTGCTGGAGGTGGTTGTCCACCGTGCGCACGGAGACGTAGAGGTCCTCGGCGATCTTGCGGCTGGTCAGCCCCCGAGCTGCCAATTGGGCCACTTCACGTTCCCGATCAGTCAGCCGAGTCGACTCGTTGCCGCCGGTGACCCCGAGAATGAGGGCGCCCTCGCACAACTCGAGCAACCGGCCCGCTCTGACCCCGGCGCCGGTCTTGACCCGCCGCAGGCCCGCGTCGGATGCCAGGTCGGCCACGAGGGTGGCCGCTTCCGCCGCGAACAGATTGGCTCCGATCGCTTCGAAGCGGTCGGCGGCCGCGGCCGCCAGGGTGAGGTCTCTGAGGCGTGATGCCCGAGCGAACAGCACCCTGGCCTCCATGAAGGCTCCATCGACCAGGCCCCCCATGCCTTCGAGCTGCTCCGCAGCCGGATCGATGGCGCCCATCCGCACCAGGTCATGGAGGGCTTGGGCCGAGGCACCGTGCTGTCCCCATCCGTCGGCGAGGGCCACGGCCTCCCACAGCAGCCGGCGGGCCGCGGTCAGCTCGCCCCGGACCATCGCCGTCCACGCCCGGGCCCGGGTGATCTGGACATCCTGCAGGTGCACGGCAACCGGTGCCATGTCGTCGAGCTCCCTCAGCGCCGCGGCGCTGACTTCGCTGTCACCCACAAGGGCTCCGGCCAAGGCGATGCCCCCCAGCCCCCACCGCCGGCCCGGATGGTTGAGCGTGCCGAACAGGGTGGCGACTTCGCGGAACATGTTCATGGCCGAGACCGGCCGCCCCTGTTCCAGGTAAGCCAGGCCGAGGACGGAGGCGAACCACGCTTGGCCGTCGGCATTGTTCTTCTCGACCGAGACCTGGTATCCCGCGTCACTGACTCCTTGGGCGCCGGCCAGGTCTCCGGCATGGGCGTGGGCCAGCGATTGGGCGACGAGATAGATACCCACCGCCGAGAGCTGTTCCTCGTCGTCGACATCCAGGCGAGCCGAGAGGGCCCGGTCGACGTGGTCGATGGCATCTCTGGTCCGTCCGGCCAGGGCCAGGGCCACGCCGACGTCCAGTGAGGCTTGGGCGAACGCAGCGTCCCCGGGCACCAGAAGCAGTTCCTCATCCAGTTCGATGGCGGCGGCTACCCGGCCGGCCATCAACAGGTGATTGCCCCGCAGGGCTTGGAGCTCCCGCCGGCAGGCCGGCTCGGTCACCCGGCCCACGGCCTCATGAATGACCTGGTCGGCGGCGTCGGCTTCCCCGAGAGACCGATAGAGGGCGGCAGCCCTCCTGACTGCCAATTTCGTCAGTTGCCGATCGTCGACGGCCATCGGCGTGGCCGTGGCCAGCACGTCGTCGGCTTCACGATTCTGTCCGAGGAAGTCCAGCGCCTCGCCGAGAACGAGGGCGGTATCGACCGACGGCGATTGCTCCCAGACGGACCGACTCAGGCGGGCGGCCAGTGCGAAGTCCTCCATCCGCAGGGCGGTACGGGCTGCGGCCTGGGTGATCTCGATACGGCCACCACCGCCCCCTTCGAGCCGCCAGACGGCGACACGCATGGCGTCGCGGCCCTCGGCCACCGCATCCATGTCGGAGGCGTCAGCCAGGGAACGGGAGAGCAGCATGCGGCGAAGAGAGGGAAGTTGCGCACGGACGATGTCGCCATAAAAGGGATGATTGAGGCGCAGCTCCGGACCGGCATCACTGTCGAGCACATCGAGCAGCCCTCGTCGTTCGAGCTGCTCGAGGGCCGGGAGAGGGACGAGGCGCTCCAACAGGGTCAAGTGGATCGGGTCACCCAGAGCGACCAATTCCAGCGCTTCGCGCTCGAGCGCGCTCAAACCGGTCAGCCGCTCCTCGATCAGGTCGCGAAGTCGAGGGGAGTGGGACAGCGAGCCCTTGAGATGCCACAGGCCCAGTTCGGGGGCGAGCACGCCCGATTCCAGCGCGCCATGGATCAGCTCGCGGAGAAAGAGGACGTTGCCCCGGCTCGACTCCACGATGGCTTGCAAGGAGGCGCCTTCCAGTGGTCCGCCAACCGCCAGTTCAGCCAGGGCCCGCAGGTCGCGATCAGGTAGGGGACCTACTTCGATTCTCAGGAACTGCTGATCTCGCCACTTCCGAACGACGGCGGTGGGATCGCCCTCTCCCACTCGGGCGGTGAAGACGATGAACGCGCCCCCGTGATCGACGATACGGTCGAGGAGCAGGGCGGAGGCGTCATCCAGTTCGTGGGCGTCATCGATGACCAGCACCATGCGTTGATCGCCCCGGCGGGCGTCGATCGCCCTGGTGGCGGCGGCGAACAGCTCGGTGTCCAGCTCGGTAGAGAGATCCAGCTCACCCAGAAAGCTGCCCAGAGCGGCCAGGGGGACGTGGGTGGCGCTCTTTGTCGCCCTGATGGAGGAAACCTGCATGCCGCGGTCACCGGCGAGATCCAGGGCCCTGACCGCGAGCCGGGTCTTGCCGAATCCCGCCGCTCCGACGAGGGCGACACCGGCACACCTCGGGTCGCCAAACGCCTCGGTCAGGGCGCGGATCTCCGCGTCTCTCCCCACTATTGGCCATAGGGACCCGAATCTGACCTCGCGCTCCACGACCCCATAGTGACCGACCCACTCGGGCTGTGCTCAGAGATCACCGGAATGAGTAGGACTTACTCATCTCTGGACGGTGTTGCTGCCCGACACTGGTACCGAGATGGCAAGAAACGATGGGATCGGTCCGACCGGAGACCTGACGAGTGGACCAAACGCAATCATGAGCGCGAGCGATCGGGTGATGGGCGTCGTCACGGTGGTGGCGGTGGGCCGCCGCCAAGCCACCATCGATCGCGACCCCGTCTTCGCCGTTGACCTGCTCGTCTCCCGGCCGGGCAGGTCGCCTCAGCCGCTGGCCACCTCGTTGCGGGTGCCGCTCGGCGCCGCCGGCCGCTTCGTAGCCGGCAGCGAAGTTCCGGTGGAACTGTCCCGGTTGGACCCGTCGGTGTTCGACATCGACTGGGCCCGCCTGGGCTCATGATCCGCGCCTGGATCGCTCGTGGGTCGTCGGGCGGGGGCTCCGGGAAATAGGTAACGCCTACTCAGGCCGCTTCCGGCCGATGGGTGCAGAGTGGGACGGGCCGGCCCACCAATGGGCCCAGGCGGAAAGGTCTGATCATGAAGTCTTTCAACGCCCGCAACCGGGCGAAGCACACCGACGGGGCCAGCCCCTGGACCGTGAACAGAAGGATCCTGGCCTCCGCAGCCGTGGCCGGACTGGCCCTGGGGGGCATGCTTGCTCCCGGTGTTGCCGGAGCGGCGACGTCAACCAACGCCAAGGCGTCGGTGTCCGTGGGCGGAAAGACCTACAAGTTGTCGGGCGGGGCATGCCTCGTCACCGCCAGCCGCGTGGCTCTGGGCATCGGCACCAACGCCAACACCCTGGGCATGAACGCCAACGTGAAACAGGGCAAGTTCTCCAACGCTCAGATCGGCATGGTCCTCGGCGGCAAGCCCCTGGCCCTCACCACCGATACCGGGACGGCGTCATCCAAGGGCGGCACGTTCCAGGGCACCGATGTGGTCTCCGGCTCCACGGTGAAGGGCAAGTTCAGCTGTTGACCGGTCCCCGCCCTCACGTCGACGAGGGCTGGAGGGCGGGATCGGCCAGCACCGAGACAAAGGGGAGGCAGGCCGGCGCGGCCAGCACCGAGACCACGGTTTCGGCCACCTCCTCGAGGCCCATGTAACCGGGGCCATTGTCGAACAGGTGGCCGCGTGTATCCCACACCGATGCCAGTTGGCCCAAGAGCTCGGTATCCCAGTTGGCGGTGACCTCGGTCCCCAGGGTCATGCCGATGGCGACGGTGGAGAATGACACCTCGGGATGCTCGGACCGCCACGCCCGGGCCAGTTCTTCCAACGCCGCCTTGCTGGTGGCGTAAGCACCCATCCCCGGCAGGGGCCGACCCACCGAGGTTGCCGAGATGAACACGGCCCGGCCCCGGACTGCTCGCAGGTACGAGAGCGCGGCCCGGGTGACCAGCGACGCTCCGGTCACGTTGGTGGCAAAGAGATGCGACCAGGCCGCGGCGTCGACACTCTCGATGCGAACCAGGGGGTCCACCCCGGTGGCGTAGACGATGGCGTCGATACCCCCGAGGGCCGATGCCGCCCCCTCGACCGCCCGCTCGACGGAGGTCTCGTCGGTGACGTCACACCCAAGGGCGAGAGCCGGCGGTCCCGCTGCCTCGACCGCCGTCTGCAGCAATTCGAGGCGTCGAGCGGCAAGGGCGACGTGGGCGCCGTGGGCGGCGGCGGCAAGGCCGATGGCCCGCCCCACGCCCGACGACGCTCCGACGACCAGCAAGCGGCGACGGGCCAACGAGCCGTTCGACCGTGGGAGCCCCCCATCCTCGGGGCCCGTCATCCTGTCGCCTCCTCGAACAGGTCGGCCAGCACCGCCGTGGCCGGATTGTCGCGCCAGACCGTCTGGTCTTCGGATACCGCCCCTCGGGCCACCCACCGGTTCATCACCTGCACCACGGTGGTGGCGAAGCGCAGAGCGGAGAAGACCTCGTACCAGATGGTGTCGCCGATCGACGTGCCTGCTTCTTTCTCATAGATGGCCCGTTGCTCCGACCGGTCCGCTTCGCCGGCCAGCCGAGCGATGCCGGAACCCTCGTGCATCCAGCGATCGAACATGAGCCACCATCCCACGTCCAGCTGGCGGGGGCCGAGAGAAGCACCCTCGAAATCGGTGAGGCACGCCACCTCGAAGTCCTGCCAGATCATGTTGCCCGGGCGGGAGTCGCCCCACGAGAACACCAGCGCCGAGGGCGGGGGTAGCTCGTCGTGCAACCACTGCAGGCAGTCGTCCAACAAGGGAGAGCTCCGACCGGCCAGTCCGCTTCGCAGGTCGGCCTCCCAGATCTCGAGCTGCCGTCCGGCACCGTGTTCCACCCCGGGGGTGTTCAGGTCGACCAGCCCCGGGTCGTCCGTGTCCGTCTCATGCACCCGGGCCAGGGCCCGCAGTCCCTCCGACAGGAGCCGGGCCCGCTCGGTGGGTGAGGCGTCGACGAAGAACCCGGTCTGGGTATAGGGCGGGCTCTCGGTGGGCACGTCGCCGGCGACGTGGCCCATGACGAAGAACGGCGCGCCCAGCACCTGCGGGTCCAACTCGAGTCCCAGGCTCTCGGCCACGGGTACCAGGCCGCGGCGCCGGAGCGCATCCATGACCGAGTGCTGTAACCGCACCCCGGTGGTGGTGTCGGGCGACTGGGCCGGGTAGATGGGCCGGTCGTCCGTGTCCCGGCGCAAGACGAGCTTCTCCTCGGCCCCGCCCTCCCATCGGGCCTCGATCACCAGGTTCTCGGCCGAGTACCCGCTGCCCGGCCGGCCCAATGCGGTCAACGTCGGCCGTCCCCGATCGGGCTGGTGCTGGGCCAGCCAGCCGGACAAGCGGTCCAAGACTTCCCCCTGGTTCATGGCCCAACGTTCTAGTACCGCGTCACAGCTCTCGCTCGTAGACGTACATGATGGGACCATCGGGCGGCTTCTCCCGATTGGTGAAGCCCAGGCTCTCATAGAGCTTTCGGGCCACCACGTCGTCCTCGCTGGTGCCCAGGTCCATGTAGTCGGCGCCGTGGTCCCGGGCCTGATCGATGGCCGACTCCATCAGGGCCCGGCCCAGCCCGTGGCCCCGCCGGTCGGGAACCACATAGAGCTCGGCCACGGAGCACTCGAGGGCCTCGCTCCAGAGCCCGGCGCGGTACCGCAGGACGGCCAATCCGTCCGGTCCGGTCCCGCCCAGCAGGATCGTGATATCGCCGGCGCCGAGCAGCAGCCGGACCCGGTCGGCCAGTGCCGATGGTGTGGGCGTGGGCTCATCGAATTCCCGGTTGAAATCGTGCAGCAGCTGACCGATCGAGTCGGCGTCGGCCCCGTCGGCGGAACGGATCGCATGCTCGTCGGCGGCGGGGGACCTCATCACCGGCCAACCTACCGTCA
>Ga0210400_10001854_pt1 | contig 20521 bp, 29 predicted proteins | sample IncBWH26MmetaG_FD_155456 | JGI IMG/M metagenome (GOLD analysis project Ga0210400, IMG submission 155456) | Forest soil microbial communities from Barre Woods Harvard Forest LTER site, Petersham, Massachusetts, United States - Inc-BW-H-26-M | ecosystem: Environmental > Terrestrial > Soil >...
CAGAAGCTATCGACAAACATATTTCGGGACGCGACATCCGCGCGGACTTTGGGCGTCTTGCTGCTCAAGCTATTCTGACGGCGAAAGCGCATGGGGTGAAGGTTCACCCGCGGGTCGCGAAGATCAAGCAGGAAGAAAAAGTAAACTGACACGACATGTCCGCAACGATCATCCTCAACCCCGCCGCCGCAGCCGAGACGGTCTGTCACGAGGAACAACTTCGCATCTGGGCGCATGACCACATCGTCGGAGCGCTCGCGCTCGGCGGCTGGCTTCGGGACGATCTTTCCTACGCGGACGGCATCGATCTGGAAGACGCGATGATGCGCGAGATCAAGAGCATCATCGAGTCCGCCTTCGACCATCCCGAGGCGCGAACGATAAAGAGGCGATAACATGAACTCACAACACACCCCCGGCCCGTGGGAGCAAGACTGCAACGTCGTCCGCACGACGCGCGGTACGATCGCGCTGTGTCCCGTGCCACAGAAAGGCGGCGTCTTCGATTGCAGCGCCAATGCCCTCTTGATCGCAGCCGCACCGGATATGCTGGCGGCCCTTCTGAACGTCAGGAAGATCATCTCCGAGGGCGCCCTGACCGGCTTCAATCCTCTCGATGGTGATTGGGCCGAGCGGCTATACGCAAGCCAGCATGTGACTAGCTCCGCGATCCGCAAAGCCACTAAGTGAACATCATCGAAAGGATACGACCATGGGACGCCCGTTCAAGATGAAGCCGGCCAAGAAGCCGAAGGCCAAGGACGAGGTGATCGGGAAGCGCGCCGTCACGACCATCAAGCGCAAGCGCGCTCGCGGTCAGAAGCCGCGCGTTGTCGCCGGCACCGCCGCTGCCCGCGCGCTCGGGATCAAGTAGACTGTCTGCAGGTTACAGGGAGGATAGGACCATGCACCCTAAAGTGATCGACAACGACCGCGGCGACGTGAAGGTCGAGGTGTTCGGCAAAGAGATTCGCGGCTGGTCCTACAAGGACGATAGCGAGCGCCGTACAAAGTTGCTCGCCGCGCACGAGTTCGCCGAGGGCTGGTATAGCGGCCTCCGGCGAATGAAGGAACGGCTGGACATAATTCTCAACAATAACCTGTGCGAAATGAAGGAGGGCTACGACGACTCGATTGTCGGGTTCAACGAGGCATGGGACATCATGCGGAAAGCGTTCAACGAAGCTTCACCCGGTCAGTGATGGCGAGTTAAAATGATGAAGCTGACCGAGAAGCAAAAAGAGCACTTGAAAGTCCTTTGCGATGGGTCAGGTCCGCGTAGCGCCTACCGCAATAGCCTTCACATGGGCATCCTGAAATCCCTTGAGGATAAGGGACTCGTTCGGGCTTGGCGGGGGCTTGGCTCTATCGCGATGCCTCATACTGCGATTAAGTGGAGCATCACCGACGCCGGCCGCGCGATACTTGGGAAGTGACATTCGAGGAACGAACATGAACGCCGCAGAGATCATCGCAGCACTGGAGGCCATCGACCCGAAGAACGGGACAGACAGCTACAAGATGCGCGAAATCGATGCCGACATCGCGCTGCTTGTGAGCAAGCCATGGCGCGGCGCAACGGTCGAAAAGGCCAATCTCTGCGATGCAGATGCCAGCGCCCGAAATATGGACGCCATTGGGGCTGGGTGGGTCGGTTGGTGTATCTTCACCCGAGACGGCGACGCGGTCCATTTCCGCCGCGTCCCTCGATATACGTCGAGCATTGAGGCGGCGCTGTCGCTTTGGAAATGGCCGCGGCCCGATCTCGTCCCATCGCATCCCGTTCCTTGCTGTATCGCCGCTCTAAAGGCGCGACAGGTAAATGGCGACTAACGTCACATTCGAGGATCGAAAATGCCTGACCCGCACCTGAAGATCACTGCCGGAGCCCTGCCGTACTCTGATGGGAGCGGAGATCAGGTGAAGGCTACTGCTGAGCGCACCGACGAAGGGATCATGCTGCGGTTCGAGATGGTCCATCAAATCCCTCTGGACGATTGGAAGAAGGCGCGCGAGATGATCGATACTGTCGTGTATGCCGCACAGAATTTGGCAAAGGCCCAGTGACGATGACATCGCGAATGGAAAAACCGGCATGGCTCACGGACGAGACGATCATCCCGCCCTATCCCATCCTGCGTTGCCCGCGCTGCAAGGCACTTTTCAGCGACCACGCCATGCACATCTGCGCCGATCTCAATAAGCGCACAGATGAGCAAACGGTGAACAACAAATGAGCGGCGGCCGTCATCCAGGATATCAGACCCGAACGCAACGCCTTCGCGCGATGCTACGCGCGGCGAAGACGCGCTCTGAAAACAGCTATAATCTTGGCGGACGCAAGAAGCGCGGTAAGTCGGCGCCAAAACCCGTCACACTGCCGAAGTTAGCGAGTGACTGATGGATACGATCTTCGCCTGCCACTGCGGAACGAATACGGACGTTGAGCCAGAAGAAATCTCCTGTGGCAGGGTTTTTCAGTGTCCCAACTGCAAGCGCGTGTGGGGTCACCTATATCCGCAAGGCGGCGGCCGGGCTTGGGTCAAGCTGGATGAAAAGGACGTGAAGTTTCACATGTTGCTGCGAGCCGATAGATGACCGTAGAGCAGGCCGCCCAGCTTCTCAAAGCGCTGCACGAGATCAATGATACGTTTGGCTGGCTTATCATTGTCTTGTTCCTATTCTTCTTTTTCAAAAAGATGGCGTGATAGATGATGAGCAAACCGATTGAAGCCTGCCACGCCGCGCTTGGAATGCGCATTCGCTTGATCCGCGAGGCGCTTGGATTGTCGCAGGACGAACTATCGAAGCGAGTCAATCTAAGGCGCGCCTCGATTGCCAACATTGAAACTGGCCGCCAGCGGTTTCTTTTGGACGGCGTCGAGGACTTCGCGCGGGCTCTCGGCACTACGCCGAAACATCTCCTCAAGGGCATCTGGTGGTAAGCCAATGAACGACGGATTCAAAATGGTCGCTGGCGAAGCTGCGAGGCTCAAGCGCGAGCAACTGCATCGCGAGATCGGGCGCCTCAAGGACCCGACCGAGCGCGCAAACTTGGAGCACACGTACAGCAAACTGTTCATGTTCCTAGAAGAGGACATCCGCGCTGCCCTGCGGGTGGCCGGAAGCAATCCGTATAGCGTCAAGAGGTCAGCGGACCGATAATGGCCCTATACGCCGCAGAATGGCTACCGATTACGACAGCCCCGGTTGGGCGCACGGTTCTCGTTTGGGTTAGGATGATCTCAACGGGAGAGGACCTGGGCCACGAGATAGCATGGCTTGAGGATGATGGTGTGTGGGAAAGGTCAAACGAACGCGAGCCAATCTTCACAGTCTCGCAGCCTACTCATTGGATGCCATTGCCGCTACCGCCGACTTAACGTCGAGTGATGCTGGATTTGCTCACACGTAAATCAGTTTGAGGTCGCCGATCTTCTCGGCCTTCGGCGCTTCCGATTTCGGCGTGCTAAACGACATTCCGACCGCATATCCGTTCTTCTGCAATTCCGGCAATTGCTTTGCGAGACGGTCGCCGATGTCCGTCCGGTACATCGGGCTGTTCGGTATCGACAGTTTCTTGATGCGCCGATAGACCAGATCGCGAGCCGCGCGCACCGTCTCTCCCGCCCCGCTCATGACGAGGATGTAGTCGCCGGCCGTGACCGGCATCTTGACCGGCTTCAGCGTCTCCTGGTCCGGCGCCTCGCCCTGCATCATCTCGCACGGGTGGACGTGCGGCGTCAGATCGTCATCGATCCCGTAGACCGGGATTCCGGTTACTTCCTTGCGGGTGATGTGGCTGTACGGGTAGTCCGGGATCGACATTACGACGCCGATCGCCACCTCGTCCATTTTGGTGTTGTCGGCGTCCGTGCCGTCGCAGAGGTCGGCAAGCCACTGCACGCAGTCGCCTTCGTGAAGCTCCTGCTGGATGTTGAACGTCGGCCAGCCGGGGCGCATCGTGAATTCGAGCGGCCAGGGTGTGCCGGCGTCGTCGATGATGCAGTTGACATCGGCGTAGCCGGTGTATCCCGCTTCCATCAGATCGTCCGCGAACGGCTTGAGCACCTTGTTCGCCAGTTTCGATTTGGCAATGTAGCGCAGGACGGTCCCCTGCTCGCCGGTCGCGCAGCCGAGGTCGCCGTTGCACAGCTTCTTGAACTCGAAATTCTCGCACCAGCCGCGATTGAAGCCGTGCGGGCCGAGCCAGCCGCCGACCGCCATCTCGATGCCGTCGACCTCCTCCTGCAGGATGAACGGCGGCTTGAGCTTGGTCGATTTCTTCCAACGTTCGAGCATGTAGACGAGATCGGCCGGGCTCTTGGCGACGTAGGACAGCGCCTTGTCGGCATCGCCTGAGGGCTTCGACACGAACGGTCGATCCTGCTTCTTGACATAGGCGATGGCCTGGTCGAACGATGTGAACTCGCGATATTCGGGAACCGGGATGTTGTGTTGCTCGAACATCTCCATGCCGAGCGTGCGGTTGAGTTCCCACTGCGCGGTCTCCCACGTCGGACCGCAGACATTGCCGGTCATCCGGCGCAACTGGTCCGTGATCCGCAGCGCCTTGGTGTTGTCGGCGAGGAACACGAGGTCCGCCCACCGCAGCGACGTCTCGTAATCGTGGATCACGTCGACCAGGCCCCGGCCGACGTCCTTGTTGCGCTCGTTGAGCGGGAAGTACCAGCGCACGGAATGGCCGTCGCGCTTCGCTCGCATCGCGAAGTCGAGGCCGTTCGCGTTCTTTCCGTCGAGGATGAGGAGCCTCACTGCGGACCACCATAGTCGCGCGGCTTCGGATGGACGGTTAGGCGCAGCGGGCCATGCTCGCGATTTGTCTCGTCTGCGCGCAGCGCGCCGAGTCCGAGAAGCCGGGCGCTATCCGTAGGCACGCGCGGCAATACGCCGCCTCCATGGGGAGACCTACGCGCAACATCTTCCAAGAGGCGCTGCGCCTGCCGTTCCGTCATCGCGCCGGCTGCGCGCCGCGCGCCATATCCGGCAAGACCGATACCCATCAGCTCGGGGTGCCCCGTCTCGTATCCGGCGGCTGCACCAGCGACGCCCATGGCGAGTTGTCCGAATCCCCCGCCGCCGCCGAGGAGGTTACCGATATACCGCAGCGTATTGGTCGCCGCGGTTCCCCGCGCGATATCTCGCATGGCCGCGATTTCTCGATCCGAAAAACCATGCTGCTGAGCCAGCGTCTTTCCGTACTTATTCGGACGGATCAATTGCTTGACCGCCTGCCGGATAGCGTTGTCTCGGTTCATTCCAGAGTGTGCCGTCGCGGCGTTCAGGTCGCCCAACTCAAGCTTTCCGCCGAGCATTTCGAGCCGCTTCCCGGCCGCCCAATTTCCGCGCGCCTGCTGAAACAGCTCGGATGCCGCCTTGGCGTCACCCCGAATGACATCGCCTGCGGGAATTTTAGACAGGTACTTGTCCAACTGTTCGATGACGGGCCACGCAGCAGCCTTCTCACGCGGATTGGCGGCACTGCGGGTCGCCTGCAGCAGCTCTTGCCGCGCGCTGTCGAAATCGGTGGCGCTGACGAAGCCGCCGGCCGGTGGCGACTTCTTGAGTCGGTCAATGACGGCGTATGTCTCAGGAACGTTGGTTCGAGTGAGACCCTGGTGCGTCAAATCGTTCTCGATCGTCGTGGCAAGGCTGGCGATCGGCGCCGGCTTGATGCGCAGGTCGAGATCGCGAATCTGTTTATATTGGTGCCGGCCGGCGTCGAATAGTTCCTCGGCCAGGGGCGCTGCAGATGCGCCCTGCCGCGGCACCGACCGCCAGCGCCCGAATGGGAAGCCGCCAGCCGCCGCCGCACCCATTCTGGCATAGGGCTCAAGGTCCGTTCCCGCAGTCGCTTCGCCAGCCGCCTCACTCGCGATGCCGGGAATGACCGCTTGTGTGAGAGCCCGCCGTGCGAAACCGCCCGGCCCACCCACCGCTGAGGGCACAAAACTTCCAACCGTTTCGGCATAGCGACCGGCTCGCGTCTTCGGCTCGTAGAATTTCCCGGTACGCTGCTCCACCGCCGACTGGATGTCTCCTGATCCAGGCGTCATCGTGCCAAGCGCAGCAATTGGCCCGAGCGCCCCGGTTCGTCTTGCCCAGTCGAAGCCGGTCCCGATCTTCGATTGCGTCTCGGGCGAAATGCCAAGTTTCTCGGCGATGATCCCACCGAGATGCTTGCTTTGTGTTCCGTAATCAGCGGGAGCGCCCGCAAGCCCGATCGCGCCCTTGACGACGCCGATCCCGCCGGACTTGGCGACGTCGGCAGCCTGGTCGCCGGCAGACAGGTTCTGCTCGATGGGAAGCCCGGCAAGCTGGCGCTGCAATTGGCGCAGCGCATCCTGCTCGGTGGCGCCTTCCGGGCCTTCGACGCGGTACTTCTGACCCTGCGGGCTGGTGAGCTCGAACGTCGCCATCACTGCACCCGCTGGATCGACCACCCACCCGACTTGACCGCGGGAGCATCCGCGCCCGCTGCGGGCTGCTGCTGCGATCCGCCTCCCGATCCCGTTCCCCCCGGAACGTATCGATTCGGCGCATCGGTGCCGAGCGTGCTGATGCCGGGGATGCCCTCAAGCCGATAGCGGATCAGGCGCTGCACTTCGCCGAGCGACGCATCCAGTTGCTTCACTCCGTAGTCGCCGTTGATCTGCTGATTGGCGAGCCCCCACGCGGATTCGGTCGGCGCGTAGCCGCCTTGTGCGAGGTTGGCGAACTCCTCCTTGAGCGTGTTGATGCCAGCCATGTACTTCGCGACCAGTTGCCCGTTCGGAGAGTTGCCCTGCGTCTGCGCGTAGGCCACCATCTTGGCGTGGTTGAGCAGAGGGATGCCGCTGTTCTCCATTTCCTGAGACAGCCGCTTCACTTCGTCGATCGTGTTGACGACCGAATGCGCTAGACCCTGGTAGCGGATCATCTGCGGGCCATTGAGCGACAAAATCTGCTTCTGCGCTCGCGACCATTCCTGCTGCATCTTGGCGAGGTCGACGCCCTGCTTGGCGGCCAAGGCGCGGACCTCCGGGGCAAGACGATAGAGCCCCGTCATGGTCGGCGGCTGGTCGCCGCGCTTCATCGCGTCAACGATGTCCTGGGCCTCGCTTTTGCTTTCGGCCGCTCTTTCATCACCTCGATCGAGGCGGCGGTCGCCCTGGTCAAGCCGGCGATCTCCCTGCGACAATTTCGCGTTGGCGATCTGCTGCTGCATCTCCAGGCGCAACATCATCAAGTCCTGCCGCCCCTGAACGTTGAGCAGCGGCACGGCGCGCGTCAGCGCCGCCACCATCGCCTGCGGGGGCAGGCCCGGATTGGCTTGGTTGATGCGGCTAGCCAGCGTCTGAAGGTCGAACTGCGGCATGCCCTGTTGCTGGCCGGGCATTGGTCCCTGCGGACCCGGTCCGCCACCGCCCTGCTGCATGCCCGGAGGCGGCCCTTGCGGTGGCCCCATCGGGGCCTGCGCTCGCGCCTGGGGTGGAATCATCGGGGAACCCTGAGGAGGCTGATAGCCGCCCATGGGGGTTCCCTGACCCTGCCGCAGCGCTGCAAACGCAGCAGCCATCTGCTGCGGATTTGCCGGTCCATTCTGGACAAACCCCGGCGGCATTGGCCCTCCCGCACCGCCTGAGAACGACGCAGGAGGGCCGCCGCCACCGCCAGCCGGAGGACCGGGAGGTTGTGGACCGCCGGCAGGCTGTGACGGTTGACCGGGAGGTGGCGCTTGCGGCCCCTGCTGACCGATGCCGGGAATGGGCGCGATCGTCGGCGCCTGTTGCGGCATCTGGAACGCGCGGCCCAGCGCCTGCATGCCCATCATGTCGTAAATCTTGGGCGCGTCCTCGGTGTAGCCCTTGACCGCGCCCGCACCGGCGGCCGACAGAGCGCCTAGCGGGTTGAAGAAAGCCATCCCGCCCTCCTACAGAATGAACGGCAGCGCCGTCCCGACGACCTTGCCGATGTCGCCGAACATCGTCTGCTGCTGGTTGAAGCCCTGGTTGGCCTGGTTGAGGCCGAAGTTTCCGAGGCCGAGCTGCGCCTGGTTGGCAGAGCCCTGCGCGCCGGTGCCCCACCCGAGGTACGAGAGATAGTCCTGCACCTGCTGCTGCGGGATTTGTGCGCCCTGTGCGCCGAATCCGCCGACCGTCCCGAGCGTGCCAAGCTGGCCCTGCCCGATGCCTTGGGAGGTCTGGTAGGGCAGTCCAGAAGCCCCGTAGTAAGCGCCCGGCGCCCCGGCCTGCAGGCCAGCCCCCTGCCCGATTAGCCCACCGGCGGCCCCGCCGCCCGCGATCTGGCGCTGAAGCTGGTTGTTCTGCCAATCGATGTTGAAGTTGTTGAGCGCCTGCCCCTCGACGCCGGCCCCATACGGGGTGTTGTCCATCCCGCGCGCTTCCAGGCCGGCGCGCGTCTGGTCCTGCGTCTGCTGGAGCGTCCGATTGTACAGCGCGTTCTGCGGGTCGAAGGCCGTGCCCGCGATCTGGCCGCCCAACTGTTCGAGCCCGCCACCCATTCCGAAGGCACCCAGCGCAGCGCTCTGGCCGAGCCCGGATGCCACGCCCGCGCCCTGCTGAAAGCCCTGCGCGTTCGGGTCGTTGACCAGCCCCTGCCCGATGCCGGAAACCTGGGGATAAAGCTGCGCGTAGGTGTTGAAGTTGCCGAGGCTGCCGATCCCGCCCAGCGCAGCAGGATCAGCCTGACCAAGCCCGCCCGGCTGATAGCTGTTGAGCTGCGGCGTCGGGACGTTCGCAGCCGGCGGACTGAATAGATTGGACAGCCACGACATGACGGCTCCTCAACGGGCCGTCAGGCAGCCCGCGGCCCGATGACGGGAGGCATGACGCCCGGTTTGGAGCGGGTCACGTCGGCATTGACGGACCCGCCCTTGGGCTTGGGCTCGACGGCGGCCGGCGACTTGTTGTGCATCCCCTTCTGATGGATGCAGGCGTCTGGCCGCTGGTTCTTGCCCGAAGGCGATCGGTTCTTCATGGCTCAGTCCGCCTTGTCGTTGCCGACGATGTCCGTGCCGGGGTCGGCCGCGACAGGGTCAGGCTCGGCCTGATCGGGTGCTGGCTCCGGTTCGATCCGCGCGACGCTCGCAACGATGCCGTTCCGGTCGAACGTCACCACCCATTGGTCACCGAGATACAGACGGCAGATGTGGTAGTCCTGCGGATCGGCCTCGAACCTCAGGATCACCCCATCGACATCGACAGACTGAACCGCGCAGGAAAACGTGTGCATGCTTGCCTCCGTCAGAAATCGGCCGTGAAGTCCATGACGCCGCCGCCGGCCGCACCGACGAGGAAACAGCCGTCCTTCGCGGTCATGCCGGTGGTGGTGAAGTTGATCGAGGCGCCGTTGACGGTGTTCGCGGCGAGCGTGGCCGAGAACGGGGTGCTGAGCGCGGTGGCCGCCTGAGAGGCCGACACGATCTTGAATGTCGAGGCCGTCAGCGCGTTCGAGTAGGTCGGCGCCGCGCGCATCTGCACCAGGAACGGGATGTACGTGGTGCAGGTCGTCGTGGTGCCCTGCGCCGAACCGCCGCCGACCTGAACGACACCGGCCGCCGCCTCGTTGATCCGCCAGAAATACCGCTGCGCGCGCGCCGTCTCGGTCGCGATCGGGCGGAATTCATAGGACGAGGCAGCCGCGCCCTGCTCAAGCTGGACGCCCGTGAAGGCAAGGCCGTCCGTCGCACCTGCGCCGGTCGCGGTCGGCGTGAAGCAGATGCCGACGCCGATCTCGGTGACCGTCGATGCCAGCGTGACCGACGCCTGATATCGCACCCATGCGGTCGTTGCGGTTTGCGCGGAATTGAGCGGCGTCGCGATGCCGGTCCATGCCGGGGTGATGGCCGGGGAAGCGGTCGGAGTGCCGAAGCCCTCATCCGTGCCGGTGCCGGTGATGATGACCAGATTGAAGGCGTTGCCGTTATCGGCAGAGAGGCCCGCGAGAGCCTGGACATAGGCTGAAACGGTGACCGTCTGGTTCGCGAGCTCGGTCGCCTGGGTGGTCGGGACCTCCTGCCATGCACAAACCGGCTGCGTCAGCGCGGCGGAATTGCGCCAGAGCTTCATGGAGGCGGTGAAGTCGGTCGGCGGGGCGGGCGATGCCGTGATGACCTGCATGCGGCCCTGCGCCGAGCCGACGTTGGCCTGACAGCCCCATCGATCCGCGCCGTAGGCCGCCGAGGTGATGGCGGCATTGGCGGCACAGGTGACGGTGCCGGTGCCGCGCTGCTGGACCTGCATCGACCCGTTGTCGAGGTAGTTGCGCGGCCCGCTGAACGGCGCCATCGACTGCGGCGTGATCTGCGAATTGATGGACTGGATCAGGCCGTTGACGGTCGCCAGCAATTGGCTGGGGTCCTGTGGGCCAGACAGCAACGAGATATTGGCCGCGACCGCAATGGCGGTGGCGCCGACGACGGCGCCGAACGACGCCAGAATCCGCTTGAGCATGGTCACCCTCCGAGGGATGATCTTCACATCCCGGTTTAAGAATACGCTGTAACGCGTTGAAACTCAAGACATGACACTCGGGGCACTTGCGCCCCTATGGGGAGCCGGAATAGGCTTCCAGCCATGGGCTGGATTTTTGCCTTATCCCTCGCGGCTACGGTCGTTCTTCTCCTCGGGTGGGCCTTCGTCCGCGCGGTTAGGCGCGACGCCTTCCTCTAGAGTTTGATGATCTTGGTCACGATCTGCAGCGGGTTCAGAATCGGCATCGCGTTGCCGGTGCCGGCGCTGTTGATAGAGATGCCGGTCGTCACGCTATTCACCGAGATGTTGACGCTCGTGCCAGCGATGCCGCTCTGAAATTGATTATTTGCGCCGGTCGTACTCGCAATATTGGTAGCGTTGTTGAGAGTATGAGTGTGCCCCGGATCGGTGATCGCGTGCGTGTGCGCCGCCAATTCTGCGAGCGTCTGCGTGTGCGTTTGCGAGCCGCACCCGGCCCCGCCGATCGTGGTTCCCGTACATCCTGACGCGGCGTTGGTGATCCGGTTCGCCGCGCCGTTCGTGCCCATGTTGTCCTGGCCGGCGAGCACGCGCCCGCGGCCGTCCGGCAGCGCGAAGTGCGCCGTGTCGCAGGTCGATCCGGTCGGGTCGTAGGCGGTGCCGATCACCGTGAACAGGTCGGCGAAGGTGGTGCGGACCTGACATGAGCCGTCGATGAAGGCCCATCCGGCCGGCGCCGTACTCCCCGCGAAATTCTTGATCTCGCCGACAAGATACGGCCCGCAAGTGATGCAGACGAATTCAGTTCCGTCGTATTCGGCAATCGCCGGATGCCCCGCGACGAGCTCGCCGCCGACCATGGCCGAAATGCCGAGCTGGGTGCGGCGAAAGAAATTCACATTGCCGGCAGAAGCCACGTTCAGCGTCGTCGGGCCGGTGTTGCCCAGGCCCACGATGAACAGCACCTGCCGACCGGACGTCAGCGAGAACGTCGACGGCGTGACCGATGAGACAACCTGCGTATTCGTCCCGCTCGACGTGCCGCCGACGAAAACGGTGGTGCCGCCCTGGGCCGGCGTGATCGGCGTCGAGAGGGCGGACAGCGACGTGATGTCGTTGTTTGCGCCCGCCGCCGCCGCATTGCCGAGGCACGCGATCAAGGCGTTGTAATTCGCCATCACCTGGGTCGCGTCGGCAGTCACGCCGTTCTGCAACTGGAACGGAACCGAGCAGGGAACGCCTGCCCATGCCGGGGCGATCGTCAACCACAACAGAATCGCAAGAGTGATCCGCTTCATCAGGCTGCATCCGATTGCTGGAGGTATCCAAGCTTCTCGTACTTCATGTGAGCCATGCCGACGCGAACGGCGGCGCTCGACGTTCCGGTCAGATACAATTGCATGCGACGGAACACGATCGGCGCAGGCCACGGCACCCGACGCGGGAAAAGCAGGCTCTGCTGTCCGCCCCATGGCGCCTGTCCCCAGGCGAAGGCGCCCCAGATCGTCGGAACAGACGTATTTGTCAGAATCGCCGATTGCAGAATCGTCCCGTTCTGATCGAGGGCCGAGATCGAATAGGACGCGCCCGATGCCTGTCCCATGTAGATCGTCGTCTCGATCATGGCGTGCTCGGACATGTCGTTTGGGTCCGGGAGCATGCTTGTCGTCCAGTTGAACGTGATCGGGGAGCCGTTCTCGGTGAACGTAGAGGTCGCGCTCTGCACGAAGTCGGCCTGCCACAGCGCGCCCGCGACGTTGCGCGGCGCCATGATGAACGTGTTGTTGTAAGGCGCGACGCCCGAGGCCGGGAACGTGTGTGGCCCAGACCAAATCTGCCGCGTCATGTCGTACCAGTATTCGACCCACGGCGATCCGTTGAGCGATCCGTCCTGCGTCGTCACCCGATAGATCGAGCCATTCGCGGCGGCGCACATGCGGGATGGCACCACCGAGTAGATGAACGGCAGCGTCTTGCCCATGCCGTCCGTTCCGGTCGGGTCGCCCACGTTGCCGTTGAAGTCGATGAAGCGCAGGCCGTCCGGCGCGATGAAGGCGAGGCCCTTCGGGGTCGACGCGATCGAGTTGGGCGCCAGCGTTCCGGTCGCGACGTTGAGCGCGTTCTTGGAGAGAGGGTTGCTCGTTGACGCGGCGTCCCCGGTGATCTGGTACATGTTCTGGACGCCCTTGAACACGATGAGCGCCTGAATGATGCCGCCGAGCTGATTGTTCAGCGGCAGCGGCGCGAGCGCGGTCAGCGGCACATTGTCGTCGAAGGTGATGACCTGGTTCGCATTGGTGACGGTGCGCGGAACGAGCACATCGGAGAAAATCACCGCCGGCTGTCCGGTCGGCGGGTTGGTGATCCAGTAGGCGCGACCGTTGAAGTTGCGCACCGCGGCCGGGGCCGTGGCGAACGTGACGGCCCCGCTGAGTTGTCCGCCGCTCCAGGTGATCGCGGACGGATTGGAGATATCGAACCAGCCGAAATAGACGCCGCCCGCCCCAGTGTATCCCGGATGCGTGACCAGCAGGTTCGTGCCCACGAGGTCCATCGTCGGCGGCGTCCACGCGCCCGTCGCTGCTGGACTGGCCGGCGTGTTTGCGCTCGTAACACCGCTGATGAGCGCGAACGTGTTGGTCAGAAGGTTGTAGGCGAACGGCTCGTCATTTCCCGGATTGCGGGCCGTCGCGACCATGCCGTAGGCGACGTTACCAATCACCTTGAGGCACGAGATCAAGCCGATCGGAAGTTGAGAAAATCCCAGTTGGAATCCGCTCGAAAATCCGCTGCTGAACCCGCCACCTTGGGTCGCAAAATTGATGAGGCTGATAGCGGCCGGACGACACTGCCACAGCGCGCGAGTCGATGGATCAGGAACGAGGTTCTGCAGCGACGCCATTGCGCCCGCAAACACGTTCGTTCCATCCAGCGCGTCCGACAGGCTACGCGGGTTGAAGGTCAGAGGGGTGGAACGACGGAGGCTCATTTATTCTCCGGCGAGGCTCCTGACTTCGGCTCGTATTTGTCCTCAAGCGCCTTGATGCGCTCCTGAGCATGCGCAAGCTGCGCCCGAAGCTGATTAACCTGCGCCTGAACCGCGTTCTTCTGGATCACGAGTTGGCCGATCTCGCGGCCGAGCGCGTCGGCATCGATCATGAGAGGCTGCTGCGCAAATGCTACCGCGGGGGCTAGCAGAGCAATCCAAACGGCAACACGCTTTAACATCCCGTCACCCCTGAGCCGATGTTGTCGAGAACCCGCGTCAGCGTCGTCGATGTTCCTGAGCCAGCGAACAGAGCTGCCGTTCCCGCGTTGGTGCCGCATCCGAACACAAGCGATCCGTTCGCGGCTCCCGGAGCTGTCGCCGTGATGGTCGCGCCCTTGTTCGTGGTGTTCTGCTTCATCACCACCGAACCTGCTCCGGCATCGGTCGGCGAAGAAGTCGCATTGAATGAGCCTGATCCCCAGAAACGCGCCGTCTCTGCTACGCCGGTCGTGCTCGGCGCGACGAGAAGCACCTTCATATTTGTCGCGTTATTCGTGTTGCTCCAAGTGCCCGAAGCCACGACAAGCAGAAATGCCTTTCCTCCCACATATGCGTTCGTGCTGGCCCCAGCGAATCCATCCCAACGAAGGCCACCGATCGTATCGCCGTCAACCAGACCTGTGGGGCTGGCGTTCGTTCCGTTCGCACGGCGGAAAAGGTTCTGCCCATTTTGCGCGAAGGCATCCACGTTGAAGCCGCCCACCGTCGCATCCAGCAAGGACAGATGAGCACCCGTGGTCGGGTTCGCTGGCGGCACTGCCGCATTGAGGTTCGCGTTGATGATGCTGTCGTTCGTCGTCAGATTCGGCAGGCCGACCGTGAGCGTCTTGTCGACCATCAGAGGCTGCGCACCAAGATGCAGCGGCGTAAATGCCGTGGTTCCGGCGTTGTAGGCGCGGATCGTCCCCGCCTGCGGCGAGGCTCCGTTATCCATGAAAATCTCGATGCCCTGGCCGGACGATGGCTGCTGCGCGTTTCCTCGCACCCGCAAGAAGCCGGAGCTTTCGATCATCGCGAGGTTGCCGACAGTCTCGCCGGAATAGTTGTGCATCCCCGCGAAAATCTGCCCGCACGCGGAAAACGCTCCGAAACCAGGATCGCCGATAATGCCTGTGAAGGCATTGCAAGGATTGCTGCTGCCGTCCGTGTCCGACGTGTAGACACCCTTCGGACCGACAAAGAGAGTGCTATGCGCGTTAGTCCCGGCGGACACCGCGCCTAGAGCTATTCGTGCGCTTGCTGACCCCGCAGACCCGCCCATATAGTTGACGGTCATCGCCCCGAATGTGCTGTCATATCCGGTGTTGGGACCGGATTGACCGGACACCTGCCAAGTGCAAAGTTCATCGCCCAAGGTCGGTGTTCGGCCAGGGACATTGCGACCACACTTGTAGAGCGGCCCGATATCGAGAAGATCGGTGCTCGTCTTGGTGATCGTGAGAGTGCCGGGCGTCAGGATCGAGATCGAGTTGCCCGACGCGGCCCACGGGAAATCGAAAAACACCGAATTCGTGCTGCTACCCGCGCTGGGTCGATATCCGATACCGTCGCTGCCGAGAAACGCCGCCATCGCGGAGATCAGGCCGGGACCGCCCGTGCAGTTGGTCGATCCGCCGTTGATGCAGGCCGCGAACGCAGTGGCGATCGTCGTCGTGGTGTCGCCGCCCTGCACCGTGTAGACGACATCGTGGTTGACGCCGCCAATCACAAACCTGAACGTCGGCGTGTTTCCGCCGGTGATCGAGCCCGTGATTGAATACTGATAGATTTGCGAGGCGTCCGCACTCGCGGCGTTGATGAAATCAACCGCCAGATCAAAGTTGCAGTCGCTCCACGCCAGAACGTGACCGTGATTCGCGCAGCCGCCGTCCTGATGGATTTGCGGCGACCACGGAGGTGATGGAGCGCCGGTCCAGACTTGATAATTCACACCGTCTGAAATGATCTGAGCCCCGACCCCTGTCGTCAGCGCGTAAGACGACGCCCCATTAATCGTCGACGTGGTCGGCGTGATGGTGACCGTTCCGGCGCCCAGATTCTTGACGTAGACGTTGAACGTCGCGAATGACCCGGTCGCCTGCGGAAGGGATGCAGCAATTGCGCCGACATTGTTGAAGGTGACCAGATTTCCGTAATCTCCGACGACGAACGTGTAGGTCGTTCCGGTCTGCGCATTTACCCTAGTGCCCTGCTGCCAGGACGCAATCAGGTCATTCGTAGTTGATCGGAGAATTGACGGCGTAATCAGGCCCGTAGTGTTGTCGGGATAGTTGGTCGAGACCTCGGTGTTGAGCTGCGACTTGGTCTGCTGCGCAGCCGATCCCGAAATCAGGGATGCCAGAAAGCCGAGCGCTATGAGTATTCGTTTCATCGCGTCATATCCCGACGTAAGGGATCAGATTGAAGATTCGAGAGACAAGAACGACGAGCGCAACAACGCACAGGACGAGCGGCGCCATCTCGATCACGTATCGGATTCCCTGATGAGAGGCGTGAACGCGACGCAGCGTGTAAATCATCTGAAGAACTTGGCAGGCCGTCATCAGGATGATGATCTTTTCCATGGGATGCATGGTCACCACCCGATCATTTTTGTGTTGCGGACGTTGGCGATGTTGGGCTTGAACAGACGGCGGTCGAGCTCGACGGTCTTAACCGCCGTCTCCGGGTCGTCCTTCATCTTGAGGTACGCGCGCAGAATCGATGCCGCGCTGCCGGCCTTGTCCTTGTCGGGATCGGAATCGCCCAAGAACTCTTGCCAGCGGTCGTCGTTGCTGATCTTCATCAGCTCTCCGGCAAGCCGCGTGTAGAGATAGTTCGAGTTCGGAAACCACGGCGTCGTGGACGTGTCCGTGATGTCCGGCATTTGCGGGTTGTAACGGATGGTCGCCGGATAGGCCCCCGATGCAGGCGGCCACACGTAGAGTCCGGGCTGCTGGCCCGCGACTTGCGTCACGTCCACGTAGGCGAGATAGGGATACGACTGCAGGCCCGGCTGCTGAACGAACGTGTCGAATTCTTCCTGCGTGACGCCGATCAGTTTGTACGGCACCTGGACGATGAAATAGAACGAGCCGTTCCGGTGCAGCCGCAGAAAATCGGCCGGCATCAGGTTTGGGCCGGACCCGGCCGCATACCCGTTGCCGTTCGCGCTGGTCGAGAAATTGAACGTGAAGGTCTTGCGGATTACGTTGAAATCGTAGTCCTGCGCGAGTTCCTGAAGGATCGCGTTCAGGAACTGCAATGCCTGGGCTGTGAAGCCTGGGCACTTCGCCATCTGGCAAGACAGCGTGATAATCTGTGCTGCGGTGAGTGCCACACCCTCACGCCCCGATCATGGCCTCGTATTCGGCGATGTCCTTGCGCACCTTGTCGATGCGCTTCTTGCATTCCTCGGCGTGCGCGTAGGCCTGCTGCTGATCCTGCTGCTGCTTCTGCGACAGCTTGATCTCGCCGCGCCGGCCTCCGTTCGTCCATTCGCGCTTGATGTTCTCATCGACCTGGGCGAGCCGCGCCGCATGGTCGGAAGCGATCTTCTGCTCCTGTTCGAGCTGCAGCTTGAGCTGCTGGATGGCGCCGAAAGCAAACTGCCGCTCCGACGCGACCCTGATCTTGTCGAGCACGTCGTTGAGCAACTTCGGCGGATCGTCGCGGCCGACGAAGGACTGCATCACCAGCGCTTTCTTGCCGGGAAGCTCGACCGTGTAGGAAATGCCGATCGACGGGACTTTCTCGATCTCGTCCATGTCATGCCCTCAGGAGGCTGCTGCTGGTGGTCACGGCCGCGCCGTTCTCGCCGACCGGGATGACCCGAGCGCCGCGGGACTTGCGGTAGAAGTTCTCGGATTTGCCGTCGATGATCGACTGATGTCCCCACGTCCGTTGCATCTGCTCGCGCAACACCGCAGCGCGGCTCGTCGGAACCGTGTAGGTCATGCCCTGGAGATAGGCGACGTTGTCGATCAGCAGCCGATCCGCATACGGCGCGAGGTCGATCGTTACGCTCTCCTGCGCCTCGGCGAGGCCCTGCTTCTGGCGGGCTTCCTTGCGCAGCTTCTCCTTGAGGGACTTGCGCGCGGCTTCCCTGCGTTCCTCATCGACTTCCGCCTGCACTTCGGCGGAAAGCTCCTGAACTTCGGTCTCGGTCAGAAGCTCGGCATCGAGCGGCGGCTGATCTGATGCAAAAAGAGACTTCTTTGCCATGTTGCGTCCTCAGGGTGAGTGCGACCAGCCAGAGCCGGCAATCGAATTCTTCGACACCAGGATGGGCCACCCGTTCGGGTCCACGCCCACATAGTCGCCGGGCAGCACCCGCAGAACGCCCCTGTTGGGGACGTAGAGCAGGCCGTTCTGCGCGAAGGCGCCCGGAAAGATCGGATGGTTGACGTTCAGATCGTTGAGGATCGCAATCCCGATGGACGCCACGTCGGCCGGAGCCGTCGAGGCGGTCCACGGATTGAGCGACGTCAACGTGGTCGTCGCCGCAGTGCCGAGCGTTCCCGTCGCCATCGTGTACCCCGATCAGCCGAAGGTCGCCGAGAAGGCCGAGACGGACTCGATGCGCATGAAGAACTGGTTGTTCTCGATCAGGGTGCCGTACATGGTCTTCCACCCGACCACGCGAAGCTGGTTCAGCGGGTCGGACTTGTCGGCCTCCTTGAGGTACGTGAACTTCACGTCGTCGAGCATGACCTGACCGTAGGCGCCGCGGGCGATGACGAAGGTCGGATAGACCGTGACACCCGTTGCGGGCGCCGCCGGTGGCTGCTGCGCAGCGCCGGTGCCGGTGATGATGACGGTCGATCCGGCCGCGAGCTGCACCGCCTGACCCGCGAGCGGACCAACGGTCGGGCCTGATGCGGTCAGGCCGAGGTTCGAGCTCGCCATCGTTGCGGACGTCGAGATGTAGACGTTGTAGGTGAATCCGGTGGTCGACGGCAGTTTGACCGAGATCGATCCGTTCGGGCCGGTGACCGACTGCGACGCCGAAATCTGGTAGATTTGGCTCTCGAACTGGTTCTGCGTGTCGGAGCCGGTGACCTCGATGTAGTAGGTCCCGGTCGCGAGATTGCCCGCCGCGCCCGGCGTGTAGGTCAGGCCCGCCGAGTTGTTCGCGATGCCGGTCCAGAACGGCACCATGTTCGATTCGCAGAACCGGATGCCGTTGAACTCGCCGGCCTCGAAATTGTAGAGGCGGTTGATGTCCGAGTAGGACCACGCGGTCTGCACCTGGGAATTCTGGCGCAGGTCGGCGGCGACGAATGGGTGGATGATCGAGGTGTAGTGCGGCATCTGCCGCGGATTCTTCGACGCCTTCGCCCCGCCCGCGTCGGCTTCGAGCTTGGTGTCGGTCATCTCGTCGCCCATGAAGCGAGGGGCGCCGAGGTTGAACATCATCGAGTAGGAGCGCTGGACCTCGAACGGGCTGAGCACGTCGCCGGCAACGAGCGAAGCACGCGCGCCGCGCGAATTGACGTAGTTGATCTGCGTGCCGGAGTTGAGCGTGTTGAAGGTGTTGCGCTCCAGCGTTTCCGCGACCTGCAGGCCGACCAGTTCGGTCGCCTTCTGAAACAGCGGATGGTAGATCGTCATCTCGGCGACGTCGGTGATCGTCACCTTGTCGCCCCACTGCTGCGCGACGGCCGAGACCTGCTGGATCGTCATCGTCTCGCCGATCGGAGGAACGCCTTCGGAGAGCGGCGAGAGCGGCAGCGGGATGCGCAGATAGCGGGTGGCCGTGTAGGTGGTCCCTCGACCTTTCGGGAGGGTCAGCGGATCGCCGAACTGGTAGGCGACCAATTGCTTGCGGGTGAGGGGAAGGGTTTTCTCGGCGATGTAGGCAACGATATCGCTCGAAAATTGCGAAGCCTGATTGACAGCCATTCTAGCCCTCGTGCGTCAACGCGGGGGCCGGTGGGCCGCCGCTAGATAATCACGTCCTTCAACCGACTCTCGGCGGTGTCTCCCGCCTTGCCGCGATTGGAGGGGGCATCCCCCCTGCCGCTCCCCGGCGCTACCCGCTGCGATTCGACCCGCCGACTGGCCTGCCGCCTCGCTGGTCCCGACTTGCCCGCCCCCTCAAGAGCGCGTTCGCCGAGAAGAACCTTCAGGATGATCTCGCGCTCGACCGGCTGGCCCTTGCGCAACTGCTCCTGAAACCTGTCCTCCACCTCGCCTTTGAACTTCGCGTAGACCGGGTTGATCGTTGCCTTCGCGTCGTATGCGGTCTTGTCCATCAAGGCCGCGGTGGTCATCTGATCCTGGTGACGCTGCTGCGCGAATTCGCGCCGCATCTGCGCCATGTCGTCTGCGTTTCTCTCCTCGGGGGTCATCAGCGCGCGACGCGCTTCGTGGACTTCCCTCGAATCTCGATCCTGCCGCTGCCATGCAGCGCGCTTTGCTTCCTCTGCCTCTCGCCGTGCGGCTGCCGCTTCCTCGCGCGCCGCCTTGGCTTCGTTCGCCAGACGCTGGATTCGGCTCTCGGCCCGCCCCGGCTTTGCAGCCGGTTCGGCGTCTACTTCCGGTTGCCCATCGTCTTCTTGGTCGTCAGCGTGTTCGGCGGATACTTCGCTGTCGTCGTCCCGCTCTGGGGCGTCCGACCCGGCGGCGTCTTCACTTTCGGTCCCTGTGACGACTTCCTCGTCATCGCCTTCACCCGCCATTTTCCGCTCCTGTGACTTACGGCCACCAGTCGAAATCCCCTTACGGGGGCAAGTCGTTTCAGCGACTTACGGTCGCCAGTCGATGTTTCAGATTAACTGTTAGGGATAAGTCCGTCAAGACACGGCAAATTCTCAGCATCCCCTGCAGATCGAGGGCGGTGCCGGTGGATAAGGCTGGAGCGGCTCGACTTGGCTATCGGGGGAAGTGAAAGCTGGCGCCTCCACCCATCAAGGATGTCAGCACGTAAATCAGGATCAGGATGGCGAAGATCGCCCACACCGCATAATCGACGTTGGGGTCCATCGAAGGGAAAAACCGCCGGATGACGCGGAGC